>Ga0193962_1000167_pt1 | contig 28715 bp, 25 predicted proteins | sample FB_5_MG_FD_140335 | JGI IMG/M metagenome (GOLD analysis project Ga0193962, IMG submission 140335) | Microbial mat bacterial communities from the Broadkill River, Lewes, Delaware, United States - FB_5_MG | ecosystem: Environmental > Aquatic > Freshwater > River > Microbial mats | place: USA... | reverse complement strand
GCAAGAAGTAGAAAATGTATTAGGCGATGTCCGATTTTACATAGTAAATGATCGGATAGTACATTCTGTGATTAGAAAGAGTACAGATGGATTATTATCAAATTATTCACTTGGTGGAACATTTGAGAAATATGAGGCAAATGAGTATGAACAGAGTTTAGTAAAAAAAATTATTGATAGGGTACATTTTGATTATGCAGGAATTGATTTTCTGAAATTGAAAACTGGTGAAATGTTATTCAATGAAATCGAAGATGTAGTTGGAAGTAGAATGCTATCAGAATTAGGTTGTAATGATACAGTTCCACATTTTATGGAACATATAAAAAACAGTTTGGAGTAAAAATGAAAAATATAAGTATATTAGGCTCAACTGGATCTATTGGAACTCAAACTTTAGATGTGGTAGAGAAAAATAAAAATGAATTGAATATCGTTGCTTTAAGTGCAAATGAAAATATAGATTTGTTGTATCAACAGGTATTAAAGTATAAACCACAGATGGTTTCTGTTTTTAATAAGGATAAAGCATTAGTGCTTAGAGAAAGATTGAAGGGCAAATCTAACGCAGTAGTTATGGCTGATGTCAGTGGTCTAAATGCATGTGCTACAATTAGTGATGCGGAAATTATTGTAACTGCTGTATCAGGAATGATAGGAATAGAGCCCACTTTAGCTGCCATAAATGCAAAAAAAGATATAGCACTTGCTAATAAAGAAACATTAGTTGCTGCTGGAGAATTAGTTATGGCTGCGGCTAAAAAAAATGGAGTAAAAATATTACCTGTAGATTCAGAGCATAGTGCAATATTTCAATCACTTGGTATACATTCAACAGAAGAAATAAATAAGATAATATTAACTGCTTCTGGTGGACCATTTAGAGGTATGAATTTAAGACAACTAGAAAAAGTAACTGTAATGGATGCTTTAAATCATCCTAATTGGAATATGGGAAAAAAAATAACTGTTGATTCAGCAACGCTTATGAATAAAGGATTAGAACTTATAGAAGCAAAACATTTATTTGGAGTAAGTGAAAATCAAATCGAAATAGCTGTACATCCTCAAAGTATTGTACATTCTGCAGTAGAATTTGTAGATAAATCTACTATTGCTCAACTAGGTTTGCCAGATATGAGAGTTCCTATACAGTATGCTTTGTTTTATCCAACTAGAAAACCTAACAATTTAAAATCATTAGAGTTATCTGATTTATGTAGATTGACTTTTGAAAAACCTGATATGAAGACTTTTAGATGTTTACAATTAGCGCTAGAAGCTACAAAAGAAGGTGGAACTATGCCAGCTATGATGAATGCAGCTAATGAAATGGTAGTTCAATTATTTTTAGACGGAAGAGTGAAGTTTAATGATATTCCCAATATCATAGAATATCTGATGATACAATACAGCAATACAAAGTTAAAAACATTAGAAGATGTTGAAAATGCAAGGATTTGGGTTAATATGATGATTGAAGGTAGAAGAGGTACACTTATAGCCTATATTAATTAACGGGGTGAAAAATGGATAAATACTTATTAGTGAATAATAAAATATTACCAGATAAATTCGAAAAAATCATTGAAACTAGGAAATTATTAGATGAAGGAATTGTTAAGAATATTACAGATGCTGTTAAAATAACAGGGATTAGCAGAAGTACATATTATAAATATAAAGACTTTGTTTTTTCTCATGAAGAAAAAGAAATTGGGCAAAGGGCTGTAATGGCTATTATGTTAAGACATAAGCGAGGTGTCCTAGCTAGTGTGATTACATGTTTTTCTTCATTAAATGTAAATGTATTAACCATAAATCAATCAATGCCAATAAATTCAAAAGCTTCAGTGAATTTATCTTTGGATTTTATGGAAACAGAATATGATATAGATGAAATTATAGAAAAAATAAAACAGATTAACGGAGTTATATCCGTAAGTTTGTTAGCGATAGAGTAATTATTAATAATACGAAATGTGGGGAAAATACATTTCGTATTATTAGCGTATAAATATGCAACCGCTCTCAAAATTTACAAGTAATAAAAATTATTAACAAATGATAAATAAAAGCTGTATAAGGCATTTGAAAAGCAATAAAATATGCACATAATTTATAATTATACAGGCTTAATAATTTTTATTATTTTTAAAAAAACACCTTGAATAAAACAAAAATTGGGTGTATAATTATGGCAGTAACGTTTTCTTAAGATGTATATTTTAATGAATTATATTAATAGGAGGTTCTTGATGAAGAATGTAAAAGTAATAATTTGGGGATTAGGAGCAATGGGCTCTGGAATGGCTAGAATGTTGTTAAGCAAAAAAGGTGTAGATATAGTAGGTGGAATAGATATAGGCGCAAAATTGGGGAAAAGCCTATATGAAGTTGTTGGAGTAGAAAAGGGTGACAGAGAAGATGTTATTGTTGCTACTAGAGATGAAGTAATTACTGAAAAAGCTGCAGATGTAGTTTTATTATGTACAGATTCGTTTACTGCAAAAGCTTTTGATAAAATCAAATTTATATTAGAAAAGAAAATAAATGTTGTTACAACTGCAGAAGAAATGGCATATCCAAAAGCACAAGAACCAGAATTGACTAAAAAAATGGATGCAATTGCTAAAGAAAATGGAGTATCCGTATTAGGAACTGGCATAAATCCAGGACTAATAATGGATTTATTAGTAGTAATTATGACTGGTTGTATGCAAGATGTAACAAAAATCACTTCTAGAAGAGTAAACAGTTTGTCTCCTTTTGGACCAGCAGTTATGGAAGAACAAGGTATTGGTCTATCAGTAGAAGAATTTAATAAATTAAAAGAAGAAGGAAATCTAGCAGGGCATGTTGGATTCCATGAATCAATAAATATGATTGCTGATGCAATTGGTTGGAAAGTAGATAAAATTGAGCAAGATATGGAAGCTATAGTTACCGATGTAGATAGACAAGCACCTCATGGATTTGCTGCTGCTGGAGATGTAGCAGGCGTTGCTATGAAGGGGTGGGGATATGTTAATGGTGAGAAATTAATAGAGATGGATCATCCACAACAAATTGAGCCAGAACAAGTAGGCGTTTCTACTGGAGATTATGTAATTATAGAAGGAAATCCAGCTATAAATATGGTGAATTCACCAGAAGTAGAAGGTGGAATAGGAACAATAGCTATGGTTGTAAACATGATTCCTCATGTTATAAATGCTAGAGCAGGACTTCAAACTATGCTTTCATTACCAGTACCAAGAGCTATTATGGGTGATATGAGAGAAATGATTTGTGAAGAAGCAAAGATTATTAAATAAATTATATATAGAAAGAGGGTTATCATGATAAACGCAGGTGCATGGGTGAAAATTCATAAAATAGTTCTTACTCCAGAGATGAGAGCTCCACAAGTTCCTGATGACACTAAAAAAGTGCCTTTAGAAATGTGGGTTAAAGGACATTTATTAAATAAAGCTGAAATAGGCGAAGAAGTTGAAGTTAAAACAAGAACTGGAAGAATAGTAAAAGGTTCATTGATAGAAGTGAATCCAACTTTCACACATAGTTTTGGTAATTTTATTCCTGAACTTTTAAGAATTGATGATCAAACTCGTGAAATTGTTTTTGGAGGTGATTTGGATGACTAAAAATAATTCATATCAAGCAGTAATGGATAGAAGACCAGAGATAATGAAGAAAGCTGTTGGAATTGATTATAGTCAATTTGAACATGAAGGAATGGCATTTGATTATGAAAAAATGATGAAAGAAACAGGTTATTCATTAGAAGAAATGATTAAAATCCAAAGACACACTTCAGTAGGTAATACACCTATTATTGAACTTAGAAATATAACTGAATTGGCTAGAAAATGTGCTCCAGAGGGCAAGGGTGCTAGAATATTTATTAAAGATGAAGCATCACAACCTTCAGGATCATTTAAAATTAGAAGAGCGACTAATGCGGTGTATCATGCAAAAAAACTTGGCTACAAGGGTGTTATTGCTGCTACAAGTGGTAATTATGGTGCAGCAGTAGCTCAAGCAGCAGCAGTATATGGATTAAAATGCATTATTGTACAAGAATGTTTTGATTCTAAAGGCGTTGGACAGCCAGAAATTATTGAGAAGGCTAGAAAATGTGAAGCTTTAGGAGCTGAAGTTATTCAACTTACAGTAGGTCCTGAACTATTCTATACTTTTTTACTATTATTAGAAGATACAGGATATTTTAATGCTTCTTTGTATACTCCTTTTGGAATTGCAGGAGTTGAAACGCTAGGTTCGGAATTATCTAAACAATTTATGGAAAAAGAAGGCAAAAATCCAGATGTAGTTGTAGTCACAAATGCTGGAGGTGGAAATTTAACTGGAACAGCTAGAGGTCTCAGAAAAGTAGGAGCAAAATCTATGGTTGTAGGAGCAAGTGTTAATCTTAAGGGACTACATATGGCTTCTGATACTCAGTTTAACAGAAAATCTTTTACTACTGGGCACACAGGTTTTGGAATTCCATTTTCAACTTGGCCAGATAGAAGTGATGTGCCTAGATCAGCTGCTAGACCACTTAGATACATGGATAGATATGTAAGAGTAAATCAAGGTGAAGTGTTCTACATGACTGAAACATTAGCTAGTTTAGAAGGATTAGAAAAAGGTCCAGCTGGGAATACAGCATTAACAGCGGCATTTAGTATTGCTCAAGAATTAGATAGAGATCAAATAATAGTAGTGCAGGAAACAGAATATACAGGTGCTGGTAAACATGTACAACCACAATTATCTTTTGCAAGAGATAACGGTATAGATATCCATTTTGGTAATCCAAAAGATGAAGTTCCAGGTGAAACAATTATTTTACCAGAGCATCCAAAATACATACATGCAGAAGATATAGATGTAGATAAACTAAAAGTATCATTGATTAAAAATGCACTTAAGTTTAACAATATTGATTGCAAGCAAGTGTCTGATGATGATAAGAGGTTTTTAGCAGAAGAAACAAACAAAGATGTACAATTTGTTGAAGAAGTGTTGAAAGAATTATAAGTAATTATGATATAATCAGCATTATTCAAATTTATAGGAGGAAAAATGAAAAGAGCTGACGATTTTGAAAATAGAAGAAAACATTTAGCTAATTTGACAGAAGAACAATTGGAGGCAAGATTTTGGGAACTTGCTGAAGAAGTAGTTCAACCTATGCTAGATTTAGGGTATAAAAATACTACACCATCTGTAGAAAGAAGTATACTTTTAAGAATGGGATTTAGTTCATTAGAAGTAAAACCAATAGTTGAAGGCGTAATGGAACATAATTTGATGGGAAAAGGTGCTGGAAATGTAGTTTGGAGATTATCTAAGAAATTAGGAATCTCTGTTAGAGAGACAGGATTAGCTTTAGCAGAAGGCAAACATTGGGATGAAGTAGATTCATTATTTTAGGAGGTTAGTATGAAATTAATACCTGAAGAGAAATTAGATATAAAAGAGTTATTAAAAGATTTAGATAAATATGAACCTAGAAGAAGAGGATGGCATTGGAGAGAGGGTGCTAATGAGCCGAGAGTTGTTGGTGATTTTGAATATCATGAAACATCAGTGGGCTTGAAAAATTCTACCCCTCTACCAGGTTCTAGAGGTTTTGGATATATTGATCCTCAACCTGATTGTGTAATCACAACAGAGATAGCATCAGGTAGATTTGAAGATGATATCAGACGTATGAGAATGGCAGCTTGGGCAGGTGCTGATCACATCATGGTTATCAGAACTGCGGGACAATCACATATAGATTCACTTTTAGAAGGTACTAACCAAGGTATTGGTGGTATCATGGTTACTAGAAAGCAAGTTAGAGCTAGTAGAAAAGCATGTGATATTATTGAAGATGAAGTTGGTCGTCCAATTAATTTCCACTCGTATATTTCAGGTGTTGCAGGACCAGATATTGCGGTTATGTTTGCTGAAGAAGGCGTAAATGGTGCACATCAGGATCCTCAATATAATGTTTTATATAGAAATGTAAATATGGTTAGAAGTTTTGTAGATGCATGTGAAGCTAAAAAAGTTATGGCTTGGTCAGATATGTTACAGATAGATGGAGCACATAATGCAAATGCGACTGCTATGAAAGCATGGATGGTTAGACCAGAGCTTATGGTTCAACATGCTATAAATACTATGTTTTCTAGAAAAGTTGGTATTAAACCATCTAATATAGCTTTATCGACAGTGCCTCCAACAGCACCTCCAGCTCCTTGTATGAGATTGGATTTGCCGTATGCAGTAGCGCTTAGAGACTTATTTAAAGACTATAAAATGAGAGCACAACAAAATACGAAGTATATGGAATCAGATACTAGAGAAGCATCGGTTACACATACGTTAAACATGGTTATTTCGAGACTTACATCTGCAGATATCCAATCAACTATTACTCCTGATGAAGGTAGAAATGTTCCTTGGCATTATAACAATATTGCTGGAGTTCAAACTGCTAAACAAGCTATGAACGGGCTTGATGGTTTAAGAGAAATGGTGAAAATTGATAGAGATGGTCAATTAGGTAAAGATGTAAGAGAATTAAAAGAAAGATCAACATTGTTTTTAGAAGAAATTCTAGAAGTTGGTGGATATTTTAAGGCTGTAGAAGAAGGCTTCTTCGTAGATTCAGGATTTTATCCAGAAAGAAATGGCGATGGAATAGCAAGACAGATAAATGGCGGTGTAGGAGTTGGATATATTTATGAAAGAGATGAAGATTATTTCGCTCCAATTTCAGTGCACTATGGTTATAATAATGTTCCAGAAGAATTTGATAATCCATCAGAAGCTATAGGTGGAGATACTTTTGAAGATAGAAGTAAAATTATATATATTGATGAATTAGATGAAAATGATAATGTTAATAAACGTTTAGAAGAATGTGATAAATATTATAATTCTAATTTAGTAAAACCAGAAGTTGAATGGCGTGCAGATGGAACAGTTTTAACATCATTATTTTTACCATTAGATGGTAGAACAGCAGAATTTGCTGCTATAGAATGTGGTAAAAAAATGGGATTGGAAGATGTAACTGTTGTTCACGTTCAACAATTGCATCCTTCAGAAGGAACTTATGTTGAAATAAAAGGTAAAATTTGTTTCGATATAGATGTTGATAAGTTGGTAATTCCAGAAAAACCAGATGTTTTATCTCCAGAAGAAGTTAGAGTTATTGTAGACGAAAAACCACTTTTCGTTGTAGCAGCTACAGTAGGAGAAGATGAGCATTCAGTTGGTTTGAAGGAAACATTAGATATCAAACACGGTGGTATAGAAGGATTCGGTATTAAGTATGAATATCTAGGAACTTCTTGCCCAGTAGAAAAATTAGTAGATGCAGCTATAGAGACAAATGCTGATGCTATACTAGCAAGTACTATAATTACTCATGATGATGTTCATATTAAAAATATGAAGAGAATTCATGAATTGTGTATAGAAAAAGGTATAAGAGATAAGATTATTCTTATATGTGGTGGTACTCAAGTTACTAATGAAATAGCCAAAGCTTCTGGTATGGATGCCGGATTTGGTAGAGGAAGTCATGGTATAGATGTAGCTAGTTTCTTGGTAAAACATAGACAAGAAAAAGAAGAAAATAAATAAGATATAAATAATAAAATATATTCCCGGGTATTTACTCTACCCGGGTTTTAAATATAGTACTATATATTTAGTTATTATAAGAAAGGATAGGTTTATTATGCATGTAGATGTATTAGTTGCTGAGATTGGAAGTACGACAACTGTTATTAATGTATTTGATAGAATTGGTTCTGGTAATCCTGAATTTATAGGACAAGGACAAGCACCAACTTCAGTATTAGAAGGAGATGTAACAGTAGGATTAAGTGGAGCAATAGATGATTTCAAGAGAAAAATGGAAATTGATGAGCTGAAATATGATGACATGTTAGCTACAAGTAGTGCTGCTGGAGGACTTAAAATGACTGTACATGGTCTAGTATATGATATGACAGTTAGGGCAGCGAAAGAAGCGGCTCTAGGTGCAGGTGGTATTATAAAAATGGTTACTGCAGGTAAGATGAGACGTACAGATTTGCGAAAAATCAAGGAAATAGAGCCAAATATAATACTTATTGCAGGGGGAGTTGATTATGGTGAAAGAGATACAGCCTTGTATAATCTTGAATTAGTATTATCTATGGGATTAAAAACACCTATTATTTATGCCGGAAATATTGAAAATCAAGAAGAAGTTAAATTATTATGCGAAGAAGCAGATGTTAAGTTATATTTAGTTGAAAATGTATATCCGAAAATTGATACCTTAGTTATTGAACCTACTAGAAAAGTTATTCAAGAAGCTTTTGAAGAACATATAATTCATGCTGCTGGAATGCAAAAAGTTAGAGAACTAGTAAATGGTCCAATAATACCTACTCCGGGTGCAGTTATGGAAACTGCAAAAGTACTTAAAAATGAACTAGGAGACTTAGTTATTTTTGATGTTGGAGGAGCAACAACAGATGTTCATTCAGTTACAGAAGGCACTGAAGAGGTTAGCAATATTTTGATTAGCCCAGAACCTATAGCTAAAAGAACTGTAGAAGGTGATTTAGGTGTATATGTAAATGCTAATCATGTTATAGATAGAATTACTGAAGAAAAACTAAGAGAAGAATTTGAAGATTTTGATGAATTAATGGCAAATTATAAACCTATTCCAATTACTGATAGAGAAAAAGAATTTGTTGAAAGACTTACTTTAGAAGCAGTTGAAACATCTTTAGATAGACATGCTGGTAAGTATAGAAGTTTATATGCAGCTACGGGTAAAAAGACTGTTGCTGAAGGGAAAGATTTAACTGCCATAAAATATATTATTGGTACTGGTGGAGCTTTAACTAGACTACCTAAAAGAGAATATATTTTGGGTAAAGTCAAACATGATAAAGCTACTGATAAATTGTACCCTGGTATTCATGCAAAATTGCTGATAGATAATGATTACATTTTTGCATCATTGGGAGTATTATCGAAAAGATATTTGGACGACGCAGTATTGTTGATGAAAAAAAGTTTAGGGATGAAAAATATGGAGGAAATATGTATCCAAGAATAAATATAGATATGAAAAAATTAGAGCAGAATTTAGATGCTTTGACTAGCATGTTTTTGAGTAAAGACATGAAATTGATGATAGTTACAAAAGTTGTTTGTGCTGATAATAAAATTGTTGAGATGATTTCTCAAAATGATTGCGTGAAATATTATGCAGATTCACGTATAGAAAATTTGATTAATATTACGCAGTTAGAAGAAAGTAAAAAATTAAAATTAAAAGAAAAAGTATTGCTTAGATTACCTATGATTTCAGATGTTGAGAGAACTGTAAAATATGCAGATATATCTCTTAATTCGGAAATTCAAACGATTAGAGCATTAGATGAAGCAGCAGGGTTGCAAAATACTAAACACAAGATAATATTGATGATAGATGTAGGTGATTTAAGAGAAGGAATATATTATACGGAAAGAGAAAAAATATTTGAAGTGGTTGAAGAAACATTGAAATTGAACAATATTGTGATTGAAGGAATAGGTGTCAATCTTACTTGTTATGGAGCTGTTATACCTCATTATGATAATTTGCAAATAATAGCGGATTTTGCTAAAGATATTGAAGCTAAATTTGATGTTAAGTTGCAAATAGTTACTGGTGGAAATTCAAGTTCATTACATGCTATGTTTATTGATGAAATTCCAGATAAAATTAACTGTTTGAGAATTGGTGAAGCTTTATATCTTGCTAATGAAACAGCTTATAGTCAAACTATTGAAGGTATGAACAGTGATTGTTTTGAGTTAGAGGCTGAAATAATAGAAATCGGTGAAAAACCTAGTCTTCCTGTAGGAGATATAGGAGTAGATGCCTTTGGTAAAAAACCGTATTATGAAGATGAAGGTATAATACGAAGAGCTATAATAGCTATAGGAAAACAAGATATTGACTTGGATTGTATAGCAGCAATAGATGAAGATATAAAAATATTAGGAGCAAGTTCAGATCATATGATATTAAATATTGACAACTGTAAAAATGAATATAAGTTGGGAGATACTGTTAAATTCAATTTGAACTATGGGGGCTTGTTAAAATTATTTACAAGTAAATATATAAGTAGAAAATACTTTGGCTAGATTGTAATATAATAATATCTTGTAAATCTTAAAAAAATATAGTATTATTAATATAGTGAGGTGTAAGATGAAGACAAAGTTTTTTTTAATATTTGAAATAATTATATTGATAGTAGTATTTGTATTTTTGAAAGATTGGTACCAAGACCGTAATGAAATATATTCATTAGAAGGTAAATTGATAAGTTATGTTATTGATTCTAGTTCATATAATAATTACACATATGATGAACTTAAATTTGTAGATCCTGAAATGGATGCTAGAGAATTTTTGTATATGGATAAATTCTATAAATTATGTAATAATGAAGCTGTGGATGATTTTATTCAAAACAGACAATATCTAAATTATATGCAAGTAATTGAAGGCTATAATATAGTTAAAACTGAAATAGAAGAGATAAAGATAATCAATGATAGAAGTGGGAAAGAAATAAATGAAGATGTTCCCGAAAATGTGCATATCAGAACTTATTCTGCGAGATATAAATATATAGATAATAATGGAAAAGAATATGAGTTAGTTGATATGTTTTTGATGTATGCAGATGGTAATAAAATCACTTATGTATTGAATAAATACACTCAAAGGGGTGTACAAAAAATGCTAATAGACTTGATTTATTAGTTTAATTTTGATATACTCAATAATATTAAGTGAAAAAGCCTTGAGGGCTAAATAAAACTAGGAGAATATTAATGGAAAATAAAATTTTAGCAAAAGTTAATGGAAGAGAAATAACACAATCAGATGTTCAAATGTTATATCAAAATTTAGGACCTAATGCACAACAATATGCAGGAGAAGAAGGTTTTAAAAAATTAGTTGAGCAATTAGTATTAGAAGAGATGCTTCAAACTGAAGCAGCAGCTTTAAATTTACAAGATAGCGAAGAATATAAAACACAACTTGAAAATTTGAAAAAATCATTATTAGCTCAGTATTTCGTAAGTACAATTATGAATTCTGTAGAAATTGAAGAAGAAGAAATGAAAAAATTCTTTGATGAAAATAAAGCTAATTTTCAAAAACCTGATTCTGTAAAAGCTTCTCATATATTAGTTGATGCAGAAGATAAAGCAAAAGAAATTTTAGCAGAAATCAATGGTGGAATGAAATTTGAAGAAGCTGCTATGAAATATTCTTCTTGCCCTTCAAAAAGTGCTGGTGGAAGTTTAGGAGAGTTTGGCAAAGGACAAATGGTAAAAGAATTTGAAGATGCTGTATATTCAATGAAAATTGGCGAAGTTTCTGAGCCAGTTAAAACTCAGTTTGGATTTCACATCATTAGATTAGATGAATTAAATGAAGCTAGAGAATTATCATTTGATGAAGCTAAAGCGACTATTGAATCTCAATTAAAATATCAAAAACAAAGTCAAGCATATGCTGAAAAACAGAGTGAATTAAAAGAAAAATATCCAGTAGAATATTTATATTAATAATCTATTAGAAAAGTATAAACGGAGAAAATAATGAAATTAGGTATAGTAGGATTACCAAATGTTGGGAAAAGTACACTTTTTAATGCGATAACATCAGCTGGTGCAGAATCAGCAAATTATCCATTTTGTACTATAGAACCAAATGTTGGTGTAGTTTCAGTTCCAGATCCAAGATTAGATTTTTTATCAGAGATGAGTAAATCAAAAAAAATATTGCCAACAGCTATTGAATTTTTTGATATTGCAGGACTTGTTAAGGGAGCTAGTAAAGGTGAAGGTCTTGGAAATAAATTTTTATCTCATATTAGAGAAGTTGAAGCAATTGTACATGTAGTTAGATGTTTTGAGGATGAAAATGTTATACATGTTGAAGGTGATGTTGACCCTGTAAGAGATATAGAAATAATAGAGTTAGAACTTATTTTATCAGACATAGAATTAATGTCTAAAAGAGTTCCAAAATTAGAAAAATTATGCAAGAATGATAAAAGTTTGAAAGCAGAATTTGAACTTTGCAAGAAAATTCTTGAAACATTAGAGTCGGAAAAACCAGCTAGAAGTATTGCTTTTAAAGATAATGAGATAAAAATGCTTAGAACTTTAAATTTAATTACTTCTAAACCCGTTATATATGTTGCAAATGTTTCAGAAGATTTAGTAGCTGATGCATCAGATTCTAAATATTTTGCTAAAGTTAAAGAATATGCTGAAGCCAATGGTGCAGGTGCAATATCTGTATGTGGTCAAATTGAAGCTGAAATGTCTGAGTTAGAAGGAGATGAGAAAGAAGAATTTCTAGAAGATTTAGGAATGTCAGAAAGTGGATTAGATAAATTAATTAGAGCTAGTTATGATTTACTAGGATTGATTAGTTTTTTAACTACTGGAGTCGAAGAGACTAGAGCATGGACTATAAAAAAAGGAACAAAAGCTCCTCAAGCAGCAGGGAAAATTCATACAGATATCGAAAGAGGTTTTATAAGAGCTGAAGTTACTTCATATGAAGCTTTGAAAGAGTGTGGATCTCAACTAGCTGCAAAAGAAAAAGGCTTAACTAGATTAGAAGGTAAGGAATATGTCATGAAAGATGGAGATGTAGTTCTTTATAGATTTAACGTTTAAAAATATAAATATAAAAAAACCGTTGAAAATTCAACGGTTTTTTTTGATTTTATAATTCTAATTTGAATTCTTCCATCATTTCATTCATGAGTTTAGATTGACTAGATAACTCTTCACTTGAAGCGGCAGTTTCTTCAGCAGTGGCTGAATTTGTTTGAACAGATTGTGAAATTTGTTCAATTCCATTTTCAATTTGAACAGCAGATTCAGATTGAATTTGATTTGCTACATCAATTTTATCAATTAAGTCTGCCAAACTATTTACATTTTCAACAATTGAATTTAATGATTCTACAGTTCCATCCATAACTTCAGTTCCACCATTTATGGAATTCAAAGTGGCTCCAATTAATATATTAGTGTTTTTAGCAGCCTCAGCAGATTTACCAGCTAAATTTCTAACTTCATCTGCAACTACTGCAAATCCCTTACCAGCATCTCCAGCTCTTGCAGCCTCAACAGCCGCATTAAGTGCCAGAATATTTGTTTGGAATGCAATATCTTCGATAGTCTTAATTATTTTTTCAATTTCAGATGATGATATTTTAATCTCATCCATTGCTTTAACTAGATTACCCATTTGAGCAGTTCCACTTGTTACATTGCTTAAAGCAGTTTTTGCTATGGTATTTGCATTTTGTGTGAACTTGGCATTTTCTTGAATAGAACCAGTAACATCTGCGATGGTAGCAGATAATTCTTCAGTAGCACTCGCTTGTTCTACAGAAGATTGAGATAAACTCTGTGCTCCCATGGCTAATTCATCAGCAGACATATTTATTTGTTCAGATGAGTCGACTACTGTTTTGATAGTGTCGGTTAATTTGTTTTTTATGTTTTTAAAACCCTCTACAATATCTAAAAACGCTCCTTCAACATTTGTAGCATCAGTATCAAATGTTAAATCCCCTTCTGCTATCATATTAAGACTTACACAAGTTTTGTTAATATATTCGATATATTTATTTAATCTATCTACAGTTGCTCTCAAACTATTTGCTAACTCTCCGATTTCATCCTTTGATTTGATATCAATTTTAGAATCTAATTTACCTAAGGCTATTTCGTGAGCTACTTTATCTAATTCTTTTATAGGTTTGGATATACCTCTAGCTATAATAATTATAATAATTGTTAAAATGGCTAAAACTATAGCACTCATAGATATACTGGTAAATATTAGTCTATTTGTTGCTGATAAAAATTCATCAGTAGGTAATACTGCATATACGGACCAACCTATACTTTCAGATATGACTCTGAAAGATTCCATTTCACTATCTTCTGATGTGAATTCAAATTTTCCTTGTTTTGTGCTAGTTGAAATATTCTTTAGAGATTGGTCGACTCCAGAAATCTCATCTATTTTCATTCCGACTATGTTTGATAATTTTGAATAGACAACTGCATTGTCTTCAGCTACAAACATGAAATATCCAGATTCTCCTATAGAATAATTAGACATTAAAGTCTTTAATGTTGCAATATCCAAATCTATACCTACTGCTCCTACAGTTTTGCCGGCAGCGTTTTTAGAAAAAGTTACTATACTTACTACATCTTTACCAGTTGCAGAATCTACATATGGCGAAGTAATAAGTGTTTTTTTATCACTATTGTTTAATTGGATATACCAAGGTCTTTGATCTATAATCCAATCTGAACCAGATTCAAAACCTGTGTGTATAGCTATTTGACTGGAATCAACATCTACTACCCAATATCCTAATATTTCATTGCTCAATGATGCATAGTTATTCAAATTTGTAATTACATCATTGTACAAATTATTACTTGGCATTTTTTTAGATTTAGTAGATGTATTGAATAAAGCTACAACTTCTTTACTCATAGCTGTATTTTCTACTGAACTAATGTAACGATTAAAATATGATTCTACCTGATAATTTGCTTGTTTAGTTTTTCCTTCTAAATCCACTTCTGAAAGTGACAAAATTTCACTTGATGAAAAAATAGTTGAAATTATACTTAGTATAACCAAGCCTATAATCGTTGGTGCTAGGATACCTAAAAGCATCTTTTTTAAAATTGTTATCTTCATGTGACCTCCCTATATTTTTAAAATCAAAAGATATAAAATTATATTAATTATTATACCCTAATAATGCTTAGTTTAAACGTATATATGGAATAAATGTTGAATTGTATAAGTAAAAATGATATTATATAGTTATTATAAGAAAAAAAGGTGTAGTATATGGCAAAAAATAAAACAAAATACGTATGTCAAAACTGTGGATATGAGCAACCTAGATGGTTGGGAAAATGTCCATCTTGTGGCGAATGGAATTCTTTTGTTGAAGAAATGGTTATTCCAGAAGATAATCAAAAATACAAAAGGGGTTTGGGTGCTGATTTAGGTGGAAGCAAAATTTCATTGATTGAAGACATTAAAGAAGTAGATGTTTCAAGAATTAAGACGAATAATAGTGAATTAGATAGGGTTTTAGGTGGGGGTATAGTAAAATCATCTTTAGTGTTAGTTGGTGGTGATCCCGGAATAGGAAAATCTACTTTACTTTTACAGGTAGCAAATACATGTTCTAATCAAGGATTAAGTGTATTGTATGTTTCGGGTGAAGAATCTCCTGAACAAATAAAAATGAGAGCTAGTAGACTTAACGTAGGTAAGGGAAATTTATATGTTTTATCTGAAACAAATATTGATATCATATCGAAGTATATAAAAAAAGAAGAGCCAGATATATTGATTTTGGATTCTATTCAAACTATATATAAACCTGATGTAACATCAGCCCCAGGAACAGTTAGTCAAGTTAGAGAAATAACATCTGAAGTACTTAGAATGACAAAATCGAGGAAAATGGCTACATTTATAATTGGTCATGTTACTAAATCTGGAAATATAGCAGGTCCAAAGGTTTTAGAACATATGGTAGATACAGTGTTATATTTTGAAGGAGAAAGGCATTTTTCATTTAGAGTGCTTAGAGCAGTAAAAAACAGATTTGGTTCTACGAATGAAATTGGTGTTTTTGAGATGAGAGAAAACGGATTGAATGAAGTAGAAAATCCATCAGAAATATTTATTGAAGGAAGACCTAAAGATGCATATGGAACGGTTGTGAGTACATCTTTAGAAGGAAGTAGACCCATGCTAGTAGAAATACAAGCATTAGTAGCATATTCGCCTATGGGATTTGCTAAACAAATAACTACAGGTGTAGAAAAAAATAGGATAGCTTTACTTGTTGCAATTCTTGAAAAAATTGTAGGTATGAATATTCAATCGTGTGATGTTTTTATTAATGTTACAGGTGGAATACAGCTGAAAGAACCAGCACAAGATTTAGCTATAATTACTGCAATAGCCTCTAGTTTTAAAGAAAAACCAATTGATTTTAAAACTGTTGTACTAGGAGAAGTAGGATTAACTGGTGAAGTAAGAGGTGTGGGTTCTATACAGAATAGGGTTATGGAAGCTCAAAAAATGGGATTTGAAAAAGCTATAGTACCTACAGCAAATATTGTAGCAGCTAAAGAAATAAAGGGAATAGATATTATAGGTGTTAGCAATGTTAAAGAAGCTTGTGATAAATTATTTAAATAGGTGAAATATGATAGAATTAATAAATGGAATTGCTGTCAGTAAAGATTTTGATGGAAAACTTTTTGGCAGAATGAATAAAAAAGAAGATACTGTGATTCAAATAGGAGATAAAAAAATTGGTGATGGTGAATTTGCAGTTATTGCAGGTCCATGTTCAGTAGAAAGTAAAGAGCAAATACTTGATATTGCAAAATTTGTTGCAGATAATGGAGCTGAATTTCTAAGAGGTGGTGCCTTCAAACCTAGAACTAGTCCTTATAGTTTTCAAGGATTAGAAGTAGAAGGTTTAAAATATTTGCATGAATCAAAGCAAATAACAGGTCTTCCTGTAGTTACGGAATTGACTTCTTTGAAATATATAGATGAATATATGAAATATGTAGATGTTATTCAAGTGGGTGCAAGAAATATGCAAAACTATGACATGTTGAAAGAATTAGGAAAGATAGATAAACCAATATTACTTAAGAGAGGAATAGCTGCTACAATTAATGAATTTTTAATGTCAGCAGAGTATATACTATCAGGTGGAAATGAAAAAGTAATTTTATGTGAGAGGGGCATAAGAACATTTTCAGATTATACAAGAAACACTCTTGATATAGGAGCGATTCCTTTGCTTAAAAAAATAACACATCTTCCTGTTATTGTAGATCCAAGTCATGCTTCAGGTTTGTGGTGGTTGATAGAACCACTTTCTTTAGCTGCGAAAGCTGTTGGAGCAGATGGAATTATAGTCGAAGTACATAATCAACCCGAAAATGCATTATCTGATGGAGGCCAATCTATAAAATTTGATGTTTTCAAAGAGATGATGAATAAGCTATTATAGATAAGGGTATATATAATAGCATAAAAAATATAATTAGATAGAAAGAAGGTATTTTATGAAAAAGAAATGGTATAACATGAAATTAAGCATAAAGATTGCTATGATTTTATTTCTTGTAGTTGTATTGTCATTTTTGACATTGATTTTGGTTTTTAACAATATTATGACTACAGAATTAAATGCAGGTGCTATCAGTATGTATTCAAAAGAAGCAGAGCAGAAAGCTACATTGGTTGAGGGGATTTTTGATAAAAACATTTTTGCACTTGAATCTTTAGCAGAATACATTCCAGAACTTATGGATGAGGATGATAATGCTATTTTGGAAATAACTTCAAATAATGATGAAGAAGATGAAGTTAAAGAGGAACTGAAAATTAGAAGTAGAGTTACTTTAGATGTTATCAGTCAAAATGAGTTCAAAGTAGAAAATTATATTATTCAATCTTTGCATAATAATATGGGGTCGCTTGACGATTTCACTGGTATGGGTGTTTATTTTGAACCTAGATTCTTTAAAAATATACATAGTGGATATGGTGTATATATGAATGAAGAACTGGCAAACAATAATGATTTTAAAAAAGAATTATCATTAGGCAAATATTCAGATGAAGAATTTTATATAAAGACTAAAAATTCAAATGACTTGTATATATCTGAAACGTATACAGATACAAATGGTAATCAAGTAATTTCAATTTCTGCTCCTATTATATACAAGGGAAGTTTTGTAGGTGTTGTTAAAGCAGATTTATCTATAGATGCATTTAGTGGTGTTGCTGTTCATGATGAAAGATATTCAAGTTTGTTTTCAGATTTGTATTCTGAAAATTTGAATATTATATATGATCCTTTTGATTCGGAAGTATATGCAGGGCATTCAATTTATGAGTATATTTTATATGAAAATGAAGCTGAACTAATGAGACAAAACATAGTTACAAAAGAAGAATTTTATATCACTGCTACTAGAGAAGATGGTGGAGAAGTGTACCGTTTTATGAGTCCTATAAATGTTAGAGATAAAACGCTATGGTCAATGGTAGGTATATATAAAAGGGATCTAACGGCTATAGAAAGAAGAGCCGTAATTATTACAGCTATTATTTCTCTTATAGCAACATTAGTATGTATATTGGCAATATTTGTTGTTGTTAGTAAATATTTGAAGCCACTGAAAAAATTAGAAGAGTCAGCTGAGCAAATAGTATTGGGTAATTTTGATATCAAAAATGAAGTAAAATCTGGTGATGAAATAGGGAAATTATCTAATTCATTTAATCAAATGGCACTGAATTTAAACTATATTATAACTGATATAGGTGATAGTTTAGACACTATGGCAATAGGAAATTTCAATGTTGAATCAGAACATACAGATAAATATGTTGGTAAATTTGAAGTTATCCTTTCTTCTATGAAAAAAATAACAACTGATTTAAGTGCTATGGTTGATGAAGTTAGAGTATCAGCTATGCAAGTTAACAGTGGTTCAGAGCAAGTATCTAGTGCATCTCAAACTTTATCACAAGGATCTACAGAACAAGCAGCATCAGTTGAGGAACTTTCTGCTACTATAAATGAAATTACAGATCAAACAAAATTAAATGTAGAGTTTTCTAAAATAGGTAAAGAAAGTGCTGATGAGGCAAAAGTAGCTATTGAAGATATTGGATATAAAATGGATGATTTAACTAAGGCGATGGCAAAAATATCCGCAAAATCCGAAGAAATAGGAAATATTATAAAAACCATAGATTCTATTGCGTTTCAAACTAATATATTAGCACTTAACGCTGCAGTTGAAGCAGCTAGAGCTGGAGATGCTGGTAAAGGATTTGCAGTAGTTGCAGATGAAGTTAGAAATTTAGCAGCTAAAAGCGCAGGTGCAGCAAAAGATACAGCCCTTCTTATAGAAGAAACTGTGCTTGCTGTTAACGAAGGAATGGAACATGTTGAATCGACAAATACTGCTATGGACAAAGTAACTAAAATAACAGAAACTATGTCTGAGAATGTTGATAAAATATCAGAAAGTTCAGAAAATCAATTGGCTTCAGTTAATGAAATATTGATAGGTTCAGAAGAAATTTCTTCAGTAGTACAAGCAAATTCAGCTACTTCAGAAGAGACAGCGGCAGCTAGTGAGGAATTATCAAGTCAATCAACAATGTTGATAGAAATGATGGAAAAATTTAAAACTAAAGAAAACTAATATTTAAAAAAATTAGTTGAAAAAGGCAGTTTTTACTGTCTTTTTCAATTTATATGTAAGAGGTAGCCATGAATAATGATAAAAAAACAAAAAAAATAGAGATGAAAAATTCAGGGAAATTATATAATGTCTATGTGGGTAATGGTATAGTAATTTCTGATAAAATTAAAGAAGTATATGATGGAAATAAAATTACAGTTATTACTGATGAAAATGTAAATAATATTTATGGAAAAAATTTCAGAAAAATATTAGAAGATGCGGGATTTGATATTTTTTTCATAGTTATTAAGGCAGGAGAAGAAAATAAAAATTTGGATACTGTTGCTGATATATATAAACAGTTAGCGATGAAAAATTTTACTAGATCAGATTTGATTATTGCTTTGGGTGGAGGAATAGTAGGTGATGTATCTGGATTTGTAGCGGCTACTTATATGAGAGGTGTGGAATTTATTAATATTCCTACGACTCTTTTATCACAAGTTGATAGTTGCATTGGTGGAAAAACAGGAGTTAATACTGAATATGGCAAAAATATGGTAGGAACATTTTATAATCCTATTTCAGTAATTGTAGATGTGAATTTTTTGAAATCATTGACTAAAGAATTGATTTCAGATGGATTAGCAGAAATAATAAAATACGGATTGATATATGACTTAGAGTTGTTTAAATTGCTAGAAAATCATAGTTTATCTACGATATTTGAAGAGTTAGAGGATATAGTGTATAAGTCATTACTCATAAAAAAATATTATGTAACTAAAGATGCTTATGATAATGGAATCAGGATGATTTTAAATTTTGGACATACATATGGGCATATAATAGAAAATTATTTCAATTATAAGCTTTATACTCATGGGCAAGCTGTAGCCATGGGAATGAGTTATATAACTAAAATAAGTGAAGAAAATGGGTTTACAAAAATTGGAACATTAGCTAGAATAAAAGAAGTATTGAAGAAATATGAATTACCATTTGAAATGCCAGATATGTGTTTAGATGAAATACCGCATATGTTAAGTCATGATAAAAAAAATAGAGCTGGAGAGCTTAACTATATTATGTTAAAAGAAATAGGTAGTGCAGAGATTGTAAAAAAAGATTTGGCTGAGGAAATAATATGAATAAAATTGAATTAAATAAAGCAAAGTTAAATGGTGAGGTCATTTTACCACCATCAAAAAGTATTAGCCACAGAGCTATAATCTGTGCGAGTTTAGCAGAAGGTGAAACTTCACACATCAAAAATGTAGACTTATCTGATGATATTAGGGCTACTATAAGTTGTTGTAGAAGACTTGGAGCGACTATAGTATATAATAATATTGATAAATCCTTAGAAATTAAAGGCAATATCATTAAAGAGGATAATAAAATTGTTGAATTTGATTGTAATGAATCAGGTTCTACATTAAGATTTATTATTCCTATAGCTATGATTAACATGAAAAAAACAAAATTTATAGCATCAGAAGGATTAAGTAAAAGGCCATTAGATGCATATTTTGAGATATTTGATAATAATAAAATAGCATATAAAACAAATCAAGGTAAATTACCATTATATATAAATGATACTTTAAGTGTAGATGAATTTTATATAGACGGAAGTATAAGTTCACAGTTTATCACAGGTTTAATGATGGCTGCACCATTAGTAAAAAAAGATGTGAAAATAATATTGAAGAATGAACTTGAATCTAAGAGTTATGTTGATCTCACAATGGATGTTATGAAAAATTTTGGTATAGAAGTAGATATCAGTATAGTAGATAATAAATATGAGTTTTATATAAAAAAGAATCAAAAATATTCAGGTATAGAGTATGAAGTAGAGGCAGATTGTTCTCAAGTTGCTTTTTGGGCAGTTGCTAATTATCTTGGATCTGAAATAAAGTATAATAGCATTGAAAAATCTTCTCAAGGGGATTTTGCAATATTTAAACATTTACATGAGTTATCCGATATGCGAAAAAAATACAATATTGATGAAAAGAAAATAAAATATTCTATTGATGCAAAAAACATTCCTGATATAATTCCAATCTTATCTTTAGCTGCTTCATTAACAAAGGGAGTTGAAGTTAATATTATTAATGCTGCTAGACTTAGAATAAAAGAATGCGATAGATTAAGTGCTACATACGATATTATAAAAGAACTGGGTGGCAATATTTATGAATATGATGATGCTCTTAAAATTATCGGTATAGATGAATTGAATGGAGATGCCTTTTTAGATAGTTATAATGATCATAGAATAGCTATGATGATTGGTATAGCAGCAACTATAGCTAATAAAAAGATTACACTTTCAAATTATGAAAGTGTGAAAAAATCATATCCCAAATTCTGGAAAGATTATGAAAATTTAAATGGAAATATAAGATATTTGTAGGAGGTATTATGGGTTCTGTATGGAATGGTCAGAAATTAAAATTAAGTTTATTTGGAGAGTCACATGGCGATAAAATAGGTATTGTTATAGATAATTTTCCCGCTGGATTTAAAATCAATTTAGAATACATTAATTTTCAGATGGAAAGAAGGAAACCTAAAAAAGATAAATATTCAACTTCAAGAAATGAGTCAGATGAAGTTGAGATAATAAGTGGAATCTTTAATGGATATACTTCAGGTGCACCAATCTGTGCAACTATAAAAAATAAAGATTATAATTCCAAGGATTATAGTAAGATAAAAAATTTGCTAAGACCCGGGCATGCAGATTATTCAGCATATAAGAAATACAATGGATATAATGATTATAGAGGTGGCGGTCATTTTTCAGGTAGAATGACAGCACCTCTAGTATTTGCAGGTGCACTTTGTGCAAGTTATATTAAGGAGAAATATGATATAGAAATATATAGTAAAATATGTTCTATAGCAGGAATAATGGATCAAGGTCATATAGAAAATATATTTGAGCTAAAAAATATGCTTAAAGATATAGGAAATGAAGCGTTCCCATTGCATTCAAAGGAATCAAAAGAATTAATTGAAAAATTGATTGAGAGAACAGCTGAAAGAGGAAATTCGGTTGGAGGAATGATTGAAACTTATGTTTTTGGATTATCTGCAGGTTTTGGAAATCCATTTTTCACCTCATTGGAATCAGAAATTTCGAGAATGATTTTTTCAATACCTGCAATTAAAGGTATTTTGTTTGGAGCCGGGGAAAAATTTGCTCATATTACTGGAAAAGAATCTAATGATGAGTATTATATGGATAATAAAGAAATAAAAACATCATCTAATAATAATGGTGGAATAATAGGCGGTATATCCAATGGAATGCCGATTTATTATCAAACAGTTGTAAAACCTACTTCTAGTATATCCATAGAGCAAAATACTGTAAATATTAATACGAATAGGGAAGAAAAAATAAGCATAGAAGGAAGACACGATGCATGTATTGTACCTAGAGTGATTCCTGTCATAGATAATGCTACTGCAATAGTTATAATGGATACAATTTTATCAGAGGTGAATGCGTGAGTAGATATGGTTTAATGGGTAAAAATATATCATATACATTATCACCTTATATACATAATGAGATTTACAAAAAGATAAATACGGATGATGTGTACGATATATTAGATATAGACAAAATAGATGAGAATCAGTTATTAGAAGAAATAAAAAATAATTATAATGGAGTAAATATTACTATTCCTTATAAAAGAAGAATGGTTGATATAGTTGATGAAATAAGTGATGAAGCAAAAAAAATTTCAGCAATAAATACTATACATGTCAAAAATGGTAAACTTATAGGTTATAATACAGACTATTTTGGTTTTAAATATATGATGAAAGATTTACATATAAATGTAGAAAATAAAGATATAGTAATGATGGGAAGTGGTGGAGCCGCAGCTTCAGTTTTAACCTTTTTATTAGATTCTTCTGCTAAGAAAATAACAATATTAACTAGAAATAAAATAAAAACAGAAAATGTTATTTTCAGCAATATTTTTTTTAATAAATGTCGAAATATAATAGAGGTAGTAGATTATTCTCAGCTTAATGATGACATAAAAAATGATAGGTATATGTTGATTAATACTACACCTGTTGGTATGACTGGTCACATAGATGAACTACTTATAGAAGAAAAAGAGTTGATGAAATTTAAAATATGTATAGATTTGATATATAGTCCATTGCATACATTATTATTAAAAAGATTTAAAGCATTGAAAGGAAAAGATGCTATAGCTGAAAACGGAATTAAAATGTTAGTATTTCAAGCAATATCTGCTGAAAATATTTGGCAAAATATAGATATTAGTTATGAAATAACAGATGATATAATAAGGAAATTGATAAAAAAGTAAGGAGATAAAATGAATAGAAACATTATACTTATAGGAATGCCCGGAAGTGGAAAGACCACAATAGGCGAGAGATTATCATTAAAAATGAATAGAAATTTTGTGGATTTAGATAAATATATAGAAGTTAAAGAAGGTAAATCTATTAAAGAATTATTTGAAAAAGGTGAGAACTATTTTAGAGAAGTTGAAGAAAAATATGTGGAGGATTTGAAAAAATTTAGTAATTGTATTATAGCTACTGGTGGTGGCACTGTGATAAATCCTAAAAACGTAGCAATCTTAGCAGAAAATGGATATCTAGTATATATAAAGAGAGATATAGAGAAAATTGCACAATCTGAAAAAATAAATGACAGACCTTTGCTTAATGATAATTTGGGAAATCTATATAAATTGTATTATGAAAGAAGTGGTAAATATTCTGAGTTAGCACATTTAACTATTGATAATAATATTGAATTTGATCAAGATCATGATATTATGAACAAAGTTATGCAGCAAATTATAGATGGTTATAATAAGAAAAAAGTTAGATTAATGGTTATAAATGGACCAAATTTGAATTTTTTAGGCATAAGAGAAGTTAATATATATGGAAAAGCAGATTATAGGGAATTAGAAAAAAATATTTTGAACTTTGCTATAAAAAACGATATTGACGTTGTTATTAAGCAAAGTAACATAGAAGGTGAAATAGTTAATTTTATACAGAGTTGTTATAGAAATTTTGATGGAATCATTATAAACGCGGGGGCCTATACTCATTATAGTATAGCAATATTAGATGCACTTAGAAGTGTTCATGTTCCTGCTATAGAGGTACATTTGACAAATATTGCAAAGAGAGAAGAATACAGGAGAAAATCTATAGTTGCAGAAGCTTGTATTGGTCAAATTTCAGGGTTTGGTATTAGTTCTTACAAATATGCGATGGAAGATTTGGCTAGAAAAATCAAGACAGAATATTAACATATTCTTAATATAACAATAACATATTCAAAACAAAGGATAATTTATTTCATGTTAATATATGAATGTAATAAAAATATATTAATTGAGGAGTAAATTATGAGAAGAAAGATTAAAAAATTATTAGTTTTGTTATTAGCATTGTCTATGGTTGTTGCAATTGTGGGTTGTGGTAATAGTGAAGAAATCAATACGAGTTCAAATCAGTCTTCAGAAGACGCTAATTTAATTAAAGGTTTTATAAATGCTGGAGGATCAACTTCAGTAGAGAAAGCAGCACTTAAATTATTAGAGGAATTCAGTGCAATGAATCCAGATGTTACATATGCATATGATAGTTCAGGATCTTCTACAGGTATAAAAAATGTACACGATAATACATATAAAATTGGTTTTGCTTCTAGAGAGTTAAAAGAGGCAGAGAAAAAAGATGTTGAATATATGCCAATAGCTATGGATGGGATTGCAGTTTGTGTAAATCCTAAAAATGAAGTTCAAGCTTTAACAATGGAACAGTTAAAAGGTATATATGTAGGAGAGATTACAAATTGGAAAGAATTAGGTGGAACAGATGCTAAAATTGTAGTGGTCTCAAGAGAAAATGGATCGGGTACGCGTTCGGCTTTTGAAGAACTATCAAACGTGGATGAAAATTTGACACAAGGAGCGACTATTAAATCAGGTAATGGTGAAGTAGCGGCATACATAGCATCCGAATATAATGCTATTGGATATATATCTTTTGTCACATTAGATTTAAATAAAAGCAAATTAAAAGGAATGAATATTGAAGGGATATCTCCTAATATTGAAAATGTTCAAACAGGGGAATACAAATTATCAAGACCCTTTAATATGATATATATAGCATCAAAATTAAGTGATGCAGAGAAAAAATTCATAGATTTTATCTTTACTGACGAAGGACAATCTTTGATAGAGGAAGCAGGAGCAATAAGAGTAAAATAGAGGAAAGAATATGAATAAAACAAGAAAAAATATTGGTGTAATAGACCGTATTTCTCAGTTCATATTTCTAACATGTGCTTTAGTTTCTGTAATAGCAGTAATATCAATTACTGCTTTTATCTTTTTCAAAGGAATACAGCCATTTATAAAAGGAAATATAGAAGGAAATTATTCTATAGTAAAATTTCTGACAGGTGATATGTGGAAACCATCACAGAATATATATGGTATAGGATATATGATTGTAGCTTCAGTCTTCGCAACAATAGGAGCATTGTTTATAGGTGTTCCAATCAGTTTATTTACAGCAGTATACATATCAAAATTTGCCAGAAAAAAAATAGCAATAATGCTTCGAACAGTTATAGAATTACTAGCTAGTATTCCTTCTGTCTTATTTGGGGTATTTGGATATACAGTTATAGTATCTTTAGTTAGAATAATATCTCCATTTCAAGTAGGTGATTCATTGTTAAGTGTAATTATAGTACTATCAATTATGATACTTCCAACTATTGTCAGTATCAGTGAAAGTGCAATTTCAGCAGTACCAAAATCGTATATAGAAGCATCTTATGGATTAGGTGCGACTAAAACAGAAACTGTGTTTAAAATTATTTTACCGGCTGCAAAAAGTGGTATATTTTCAGCTATTGTTTTAGGTATAGGTAGGGCTATTGGAGAAACGATGGCTGTTATATTGGTTGCTGGAAATCCAGAACAAAATTTTCCTACTAGTTTATTTGATAAAGTAAGATTGATTACAAATAATATTGTTTTAGAACAAGGTTATGCATCAGGGTTACATGAAGAGATGTTGTTTGCAACAGGAGCAGTATTGTTTATCTTCATTATTATAGTAAATTTGATTCTTTTAAAAATCAGAAAGGGGTCAGATAATTATGCAAAATAAACGAAAAAAAAAGGAAATGATAATACAGCTAATAATAAAAATATCAACATTAATAGCAGTATTGTTATTAAGTTCTATAACAATTTTCATCGTTAAAAATGGCTATAAAAAAATTAATCTTGATTATTTCACATCAGACTATAACGATAAAACAGTATATGTGGATGTTGAAAATAATCATACAAGCGAGCATTATGATATATCAGAAACAGATGATATATTTATCGATGAATGGGGTGTTGGAATATCAAAATTAAATGATGATTCTAATTATTATATTAGCTATTTGGCAAAAAATTCAATTTTTGAAAATGGAGTAGATTTAAAAAACGAACCTTTTAAAATAAAAGTAGGGGATATTATAAAGAAAATTGATAAAGTAAATATTGCTGATTTGAAAAATAAAGATATAGAGAATATGTTTCGCGATAATAATTTAGAACTAAAAATTACTAGAAATGGTGGAGGAATATATCCCATGTTAATATCTACCTTGATGTTAATTTTCTTATCTTTAATTATAACTATTCCAATAGGAGTTGGTGCTGCTATATATTTAGTAGAATATGCTAAAATTGGTAAACTTGTGAATATTATAAGATTTGCAACTGAATCATTGGCTGGAATACCATCAATAGTATATGGTTTGTTTGGAATGATATTATTCGTTAAATTTTTAGGGATAGGACAATCAATCCTTTCAGGATCACTTACACTTTCTATTATTTTATTGCCGACAGTGATTAGAACAACTGAGGAAACTTTAATAACTGTTCCAAGTTCATATAAAGAAGCTTCTTATGCACTCGGAGCAAATAGACTTCAAACTTTAGTCAAAATAATAATTCCAAATACCATATCTGGAATTATAATAGCGGTAATATTATCTATAGGAAGAATAGTTGGTGAATCTGCAGCTTTATTGTTTACAGTAGGAACATTTGCCAAAATTCCTCAAAATATTTTTGATTCAGGAACATCACTTACGGTTAGAGCTTTTATGGAAGTTAAGGAATATGCAGCGGTAGAATCAGCATGTGCTATGGGTATTGTTTTATTAGCTATAGTATTTATATTGAATATCAGTACAAAAATTATTGTTAAAAAATTAAAATTATAGGATTATAGGTGAAAAATGAATGCTAAAAATAATATTCTGAGTATTGACAATCTTGATTTTTATTATGGTGATTTTAAAGCACTAGATAAAATAAACATGAATATAGAGTCAAATTCAGTAACTGCTTTTATAGGACCAAGTGGATGTGGAAAATCAACTCTTCTTAGAACTATAAATAGAATGAATGAACTAATAGATAATACTAGATTAGATGGAAAAATTAAGTTTGATAATAAAAATGCCTATTTAGACTATGAAGTTATTGAACTTAGGAAACGAATAGGTATGGTATTTCAAAAACCTAATCCATTTCCTATGAGCATATATGATAATATAGTGTATGGAATTAAATTACATTATAAAAAAAGCAAAAATGAGTTGGACGAAATAGTCGAAAGAAGTTTGAGAGGTGCTGCACTTTGGGATGAAGTGAAAGATAGATTGAAAAAGAATGCACTTGAATTATCCGGAGGACAGCAGCAGAGATTATGTATAGCTAGAGCTATAGCTATCGAACCAGAAGTCATACTTATGGATGAACCAACATCAGCATTAGACCCAATAGCAACAGCTAAAATTGAGGAATTGATTATAAGATTAAAAGAAAAATATACAATTGTGATTGTAACACATTCCATGCATCAAGCGGCTAGAATATCAGATTATACAGGCTTTTTTCTGACAGGAAAGTTGATTGAATTTGATAAAACAGAAAATTTGTTTTCAAATCCTAAAAATAATAAAACTGAAGATTATATAACTGGTAGATTTGGATAGGAGAAATAATGAGAAAAACGTATATGGAAGAATTAAAAAAATTGGATGATAATTTACTTAAATTTGGATCGATGGGTGAAAAAATTCTTTCTATGGCTATGAAAGCATTGATAAATCATGATATAAATCTTGCATTAGAGACTATCGAATTTGAAAAGGAAATGGATAAAGAATATATGTTGAT
>Ga0193962_1000165_pt1 | contig 28990 bp, 29 predicted proteins | sample FB_5_MG_FD_140335 | JGI IMG/M metagenome (GOLD analysis project Ga0193962, IMG submission 140335) | Microbial mat bacterial communities from the Broadkill River, Lewes, Delaware, United States - FB_5_MG | ecosystem: Environmental > Aquatic > Freshwater > River > Microbial mats | place: USA... | reverse complement strand
TTATCGCTTGGAGCAAAAAGTGAATGTTAGTATCGCCAGTGTGGTGCCGGTATTACGTGAAGTAAAATTCACCCTGTGTGAAGAGGGCTAGTCGCGTAAATTATTTTACGGCTGTACAAAAAAGGGCTTCTTATGAAGCCCTTTTTTTATGTTTGTTAATCTTTTAGTTCAATCCAAAGATCAACTTGTTGCTCTAAAATATCCAGTGGTAAAGCACCTTGCCCTAAAATAACATTATGAAATTCTGCAAGATTGAAATCTTTTCCTAAGGCTTTTTTTGCTTTTTTGCGTAAACGCTCAATTTCAATAGCACCAATTTTATAGCTGGTGGCTTGCCCTGGCATGACCAAGTAGCGCTGAATGGCTTTCATTGAATCTTGTTCTGAGAACGGTGTATTGGCTATGCGATAGTCTAGTGCTTGTTGCTGACTCCAGCCTTTCGCGTGTAATCCCGTATCGATGACTAAGCGAACAGCGCGCCACAGTTCCATAATAAGTTGACCATAGCGTTCTTCATCAGAGGTGTAGCCACCCATTTCATCAGCCAACTTTTCGGCATAAAGTGCCCAGCCTTCACTGTAAGCGTTAAAGCCCATTAAGCGGCGGAAGCTTGGTAAGTTGGTATTCTCTCGTGCTAGTGCTATTTGCATATGATGTCCTGGCAACGCCTCGTGGTATGCCAAGGCTGCTAGGCGATATTTAGGTAAATCGTGCTGGCGTGCTGGGTTTACGTAATAAAAGCCGGGTCGGGAACCGTCCATCGCGGGCTGTTCGTAAAAGGCAATCGGAGCGCTTTGCTGGCGATATTCTGCAACAGGACGAACAACGATGGGGGTTTTTGGCAGTGTTGAAAAGGCCGTGTGTAGGCGCATGGACATGGCCGCAACTTTGTCGCGTTGATAGGCAATGAAGTCGGCTTCACCTTGTGGCGTTTTTTCAAAACGTTCTGCGCTATCTTCCATCCAAGTGAAGAACGGTTTTAATTCAGCGAGCTTTGGATCAAAGTCTTTATCTTGAGCTCTGGGGTATTCAAGCGACGTTAGCAGTGTGCGAATTTTTTGTTGGATTCTGCTAACTTCAGACAATCCGATGGTATGTATCTCATCGGCACTTAATTCTGTTGTGGTATAACTTTGCAGCAATAATTGGTAATACGCAGCGCCATTAGGTAAATCACTGGCTACTTGAAATTCGGGCGCGCGCAGTTGCTGTTGTTTTAAAAATTTAATTAATTCTTGATACGCCGGCAGCAATGATTTTTTCATCGCGTAATTGGCTTTTTTGATTAATACCTTATTGCTGCTTTGATAGAGCCCTAGCGCGTCAATCTTTTCATTGAAATCAGACCATATAGGGCTTTCGCCTTGCTTGCTAAAGGGCGCTCCTTTGATCACATTTTCAGCGGCAGCGATGATGCTTGGATAAACAAATGCTGGGGCGATGATGCCGGCTTCTTCTGATTTTTCTAGCTGACTAATTAAGTCATTAAACAAGTGACGAACACCCTCGATGCGTTCGATGTAGTCGTGGGCGTCTTGAATATCATTAATTTCTTGATAGTTGATCAGTACATTAGGCACCCGAGTATGCCAGCCTCCCATTTGAGTGAGTGGGTAGCCATGATGTTGAAACGGTGTAAATAAAAGTGATTCTTCAATGTCTTGCAGTAATAGTTCGTAGGATACTTGGTTTTCTGAGCTTAACGCGGGTTGCACAATGTTGATTAAGCGCTGACGAAATTCTTGCAGTGCTTCGTTATATTGCTGTTCTGCTTCTAGCGAAATATCATCCCACTCGAATTGGCCGGGTATCGCAAGACTGCTGCGTAATACAGGACTGTTGTCGAGCTGATATTGGTAAAATTCTTGGAAAATTTCTTCTGCTTGCTGTTGTGCTTTCTCAATGTCTGCTTGTTCAAAAACTTCGACTTCAGCAACTTGAGTCTGTAATGGGTTCAGCTGACAAGCGCTTAGAATATAAGTGCTGGCAATTAATGCAGAGGTTTTGAGTGTTGTGGCAATAATACGTCTATAAAACATCTTGAATCTCGAACAAAGAATATCGACCCGCATCATAGCAGGGGGAGTTTATCGCAACAAATTTACCAGCTGATTCTGCAGCAGGTTAAAATTGTTCATTAAAATGTTGGCGCTATGGTCGTTAGGGAAGCCTTCACGAATTGCCCATTCGATTGCTTCCATTGTTGATAGTCCTTGCTGATTACGGCGCAGCACAAACTTACTGGTCGCAGAAGTAATACTGACTTGAGGTAAGCTTTTTAACCACGGACTTTGATTCAGCATTTTTTGTGCTTCTTGCCAGGTTCCGTCAATGACCCATAGGTGGGTGATGGTTTGCATTGAAGGCGTAATAGGGAGGCTATTGTCCCCGGGAAATAATAAAAAATGCCCAGGTTCTGGTTGCGAAGATGGCATGGTGAGCCTAGGGCTGATTAATTCAGGCTTTCTATGCCAGCGATAACGCTTGATGTTCGGGCTGCTGAGCACGGCCCATTGTCCGGTATTATCATTGCGTTGCCATTCTTTGCTGTGGCTGCAGAGCATGATGGTAAAAGGCAGGCCAGTTTGTATGAGCTTTTCACACATACAAGCAGGCTCAGGCAATCGGCAACGAATGCAATGGGCATTATAGAAAGGGGAGTATGGGCTGAGCATCTTTAGTACTACTTATTTAAGACTATGTATTTAAGATTATTTATTTAGGCTAGGCATCACAAAAGGTGACGTCGTAGAAGTAGTAAATACATGTTTTGTTAATGTTTGGTGTACGTGCCCACATTGGTCGCAATAGACTATGATAAACCAAGGGCTTCCATTTTTTGCCCGCTCAACGCTGTCTTTTGATTTAAAGTTTTCGATTCCTTCAGCAGAGCAGCTTGGGCATTTAGGTTCAGCCATGGTAACCTCATTTTTAATTAATTTTTTGTAAGAGTTTATAGGATGCAATTATCCGCTATGAGTTCCCATAAGCAAGTCATGAGCTTTGTTCTATCTGTATTTTGTTGTTTATTTTCGGTATTACTGACACCTATGGCTCTGGCTGATGAACCTTTTCCGCGTGCGGATTTGATTGAGTCTAAAGCATTTGATAATACAGAGTATCGCTTGGTTCTTTCGGGGTTACAGAGGCGTGAGGCGGTGACTAGTGGTGAAGTTGAGCGTTTAATTAATGCTGATGTGAAAAGAACGTTTTGGCAGTTGTCGAGCAACCATGAAGTTTCTCAGGTTATGTCACACTATCTGAATCAGTGGGATGGCGAGGTATTGTATCAATGTCGTGGCTTGGATTGTGGTAGCAGTAATTTTTGGGCTAATAAGATTTTTCATAATGCCAAACTTTATGGTCGAGATATTAATCAGGCCTATGCCGTGGTTATGGATCCTGAGAAAGAAAATAAGACGTATGTGTTGTATGCCATTCAGCGTAGTAAGAAAACCATCTATTTTAATATTGATGAAGTGGATAGTTCAGATGCAATCGAAAATGAAGAAGTTGCTCGTCAAAGCATAAAAACAGCCATCAATAATGGTGCTGGTTGGCTACCTGGCTTCAATACTATTGATGGTCGTATTGATGAAAAAGCGTCTAAAGTTTTGATTGAAACCTTGAAGGGGCTTGATGCTGGTATTAAGCGTCGATTGTATTTGATTGTTCATTGTTATCAGGCCAATAACATGGCGGATAATTTTTCCTGTTCAACCCGTTTGTCACAACAACTGCGTGCAGCTGTGTATGAAGGCTTTGAAATTCCTGTTTTTGGTCATGGCGCTTTGACCTTGCCTCCAGGGGATGCTCTTAAGCCTCAATTGCGATTCATGCTGTGGCCTAAGCGCTAAAATCACTGAGTCTGAGCTTGGTTGCAAGCTTCGTCAATGTTAGAATGTTGCCCTATTTTTTTGTCTGGTGTGACTGTGTCCAGTAACCTTGAATCTGAAATCCCTTATCAACTATCTGATGAAGCCTGCGCTGAGGCGTTGGCTGAACTTTCAACGTTGCAAGATATGCTGCGTTGGAGCATAAGCCGTATGAATGAAGCGGGCCTTTATTTTGGCCATGGTACGGATAATGCCCGTGATGACGCCGTTATGTTGGTGACTCATGCTTTGCACCTTCCTTGGAATATTGATCACGACTGGCAAAATGCTAAGCTGACTCGCAGTGAGCGAGAAAGCGTGATTTCTATGGTTTCTCGTCGCATTAATGAGCGTATGCCAACACCGTATTTGACGGGTGAAGCGTGGTTTTATGGCTTACCTTTTTCGGTTGATGAGCGCGTTTTGATTCCTCGGTCGCCTATTGCTGAAATTATTGCGGCGCGGTTTCAGCCATGGTTAGGGGGAGGCTCTGGTAATAAGTCTGTTCATCGGATTTTGGATTTATGCACAGGCAGTGGCTGTATCGGTATTGCGTGTGCAACTGAATTTCCTCAGGCGCATGTTGAGTTGTTGGATATTTCGTTTGATGCTTTAACCTTGGCAGAAGAAAATATTGCTCGCCATGAATTGAGCGACAGAGTGATGGCTTTGCAGTCTGATTTGTTTGATGCCGCTGATGGTAAATACGACATTATTGTATCGAATCCACCGTATGTGGATGCGGATGATATGAGCTGTTTACCAGACGAGTTCCATAACGAGCCAGAGTTGGCGTTAGCCGCTGGCGAAGATGGGTTAGATCTTGTGCGCATCATGTTGGCGCAAGCGCGCCAGTATTTAGCCGATGATGGTATCTTTATTGTTGAAGTGGGTAATAGTTGGCCTGCTTTAGAGGATGCTTATCCAACGGTGCCTTTTATGTGGCAAGAATTTGAAATGGGCGGTCATGGGGTTTTTGTTTTGACCGCTGATCAGCTTGATGAGTGTGCTGATGCACTTAGACTGAATTAAATCAGTCATATAATTATTTAAGCATTTATAAATTTAAAACGGATACAGATATGTCAGGTAATACGTTTGGTAAAAGTTTCACAGTGACCACCTTTGGTGAAAGTCACGGTATCGCGTTAGGCTGTATTGTTGATGGCTGTCCTCCTGGAATTGAATTGTGCGAAGCAGATTTGCAGCATGATTTAGATTTGCGCAAGCCAGGAACATCTAAGTTTACGACTCAGCGTCGTGAGCCTGATCAAGTGAAAATTTTATCCGGTGTTTTTGAAGGTAAAACCACCGGTACGCCAATTGGTATGATCATTGAAAATACGGATCAGCGTTCAAAAGATTATTCGAACATTGCCGATACCTTCCGTCCTGCTCACGCGGATTATGCCTATACCCATAAATACGGTTTCCGTGATTATCGTGGTGGCGGTCGTTCTTCTGCCCGTGAAACCGCCATGCGTGTTGCTGCTGGTGCCGTCGCGAAGAAATTCTTGCTTGCCAAAGGCATTGAGGTTCGTGGCTATTTATCTCAGCTGGGTCCAATTAAGATTGATCCTGCAAATTTTGACTGGAACGAAGTACGTAATAACCCATTTTTCTGCCCCGATGCTTCAAAAGTGTCTGAAATGGAAACTTACATGGAAGCACTGCGTAAAGAGTGTAACTCTGTGGGTGCCAAAATTAGTGTTACTGCGACAGGCTTAAAGCCGGGTCTTGGTGAGCCGATTTTTGATCGTCTTGATGCTGAAATCGCCCATGCTTTAATGAGTATTAATGCGGTGAAAGGCGTTGAAATTGGTGATGGTTTTGATTGTATTGCGCAAAAGGGCACCGAGCATCGCGATGAAATGACTCCTGAAGGCTTCTTAGCCAATCACTCGGGGGGGATTGTTGGAGGTATTAGCACAGGCCAAGATATTATTGCGCACATTGCTTTGAAACCGACATCCAGCATGGCCATACCTGGTCGTTCTATTAATAGTGCGGGCGAAGCGATTGAGGTCGTCACTAAAGGTCGTCATGATCCTTGTGTGGGTATTCGTGCTACGCCAATTGCAGAAGCCATGTTAGCCATCGTCTTGATGGATCATTTCTTGCGCAATCGCGGTCAAAATGCCGATGTTGTGTGTGAAACTCCAATTATTAAAGGTCAGGCTGAGTAGTTTTCTACTTTCTGATGTTTTGATATTTTAAGCTAGGCTCATATTCATGGGTCTAGCCATGTACTACCTCCTATATTTAGCCCTTCTACCCATCCTACGAGAAAAGTTATGTCTGTGCCGTATTGGCGTTTGTCTGGATTCTATGGGCTTTATTTTGCTCTGATCGGTTGTATCGTTCCATTTTGGGGAATTTATCTTCAGCATCGCTCGTTCAGTGCTGCAGATATTGGCCTATTGCTGGCGCTGTTTAGTGCTGTTCGTGTTTTTGCACCCAATGTTTGGGCAAGCTTAAGTTACTCTCTTGAGTCGATCATTTCACCGATACAGTTAATGCGTTTGGGTGGTCTGTTGATGACGTTCAGTTTTTTAGCCTTCTACTGGGCAACTGAATTTTGGCATTACGCGGTGACTATGATTATTTATGGTTTTTTCTGGTCGGCGATTCTGCCGCAATACGAAACGTTGACGCTAAATCATATAAAGGACAATGTGAGCATTTATAGCAATATGTTGTTATGGGGCTCGACAGGATTTGTTCTCGTCGTTACTGTTTTAGGCTGGTCATTTGATTATATAAGTATCGAATATTTACCCGCGATCATGCTGGGAATTATGGTTCTTATTGTCTTGAATAGTTTGGCCTTACCGCCCGCGTCGCCCACTTTTGATCATAATCATGATGAGCCAAGTTTAGAGGCTGCTGATTCAGTGATTGAAGGCTCAGCGGTTGAGCACTCAGTGATTAAAAGCCAAGAGGAAAAAAATAACCGCCGTTCTCTTAAATTAGGCCTTTATAGTTTTTTATTGATTAATGTATTGCTGCAAATAACCCATGGCCCGTATTACGTTTTCTTTACCATTCATCTGCAGCAATTCGATTACAGCAATAGCATGATTGGTCTGTTGTGGTCTTTGGGGGTATTGGCCGAAATCGTTCTTTTCTGGAAGATTTCTTTTTTTATGCGTCGCTGGTCTTTGCGTGACTTGGTGATTGTGTCATTGCTGTTGACAACATTGCGCTGGGTCATTACAGCGTATTTTGCCAATCATCTTATATTACTGATTTTTTCGCAGTGCTTGCATGCATTCAGTTTCGCTTTATTGCATGTTGTTTCTATCAGTTATATCGGCCTCTTTTTTCCAGGTAAGCAACGCTTGCATGGACAGGCCCTTTATAGCGGATTGGGGTTTGGTTTAGGGGGAGCGATTGGCGCTTATTTTGCTGGAATTACGTGGGCATCATATGGCTCTCAGTTCGTATTTATGTCAGCAGCCGGTATCGCCTTTGTTGCTGTAATGATTGCTTGGTATGGCTTACCACGAAAAAATGGATTAAGTTAAGTAATGGGGGAAGCATTTAAAATGCTAATCCAAATTAATGGCTAATTAAGGGAATGACGAATGAAAATTAATATTGAATTTGATATGACACCTGAAGAATTTAGACGGGTTATGGGATTGCCAGATGTGCAGGAGCTGCAAGGTGAGGTGATGAAGGCCATGACAGAAAAAATGATGTCAGGTGAAGAAGGCTATGATGCGATGAGTTTATTTAAACCTATGATGGCAGAAAATATGAAGTCTGTTGATCAGGTTCAGAAAACGTTTGTTGATCTTATGTCAGGGTATATGAAGGGAGGAGCATCTCCTAAGAGTTCTAATGGCTAATGAATAAACAATTGATAAATTAATAGCTGACTTAACTATCAACGTATCGACTTTTTCTCAATTATGTACTATTATTAATTTTATCGATTAGTGCAGGGATTACTCTCGCTGATCGAGCTTTAGAGCGAGTGCTCGCGATAAAATAGAGTATATCCTCTAATGTTTCATTTTTTATTAAATTGATTGCTTGCGTAATATTTTTTTATATTATGTAAGCATGAGCTTTTTTTACATTGTGTTACTGATGAAAAACATTACTCATACCTAGTACGTATTTTTCTGAAATAATGTTACTTTTAGTGGCATCTGTAACACAATTGTAAGATATTTGCTCGTACACTGTTTGTGCCATATCGGAAAACAAAACCTTGACGGAGTAAGACCATGCAAGAAAATATCTTAAACGCATTTGCGGAACAAACTAAAAACCTATACAGCCCAATGCAAAAATTTAGTGCACTGTTTGTTGGCAACATGGAAAAAATGACTGAATTTCAACTGAATGCAATTAAGTCGTATGCAGAAGTTGGCATTAATCAGATGAAAAAAGCCGCTGAAATTAAGGATGCTGATTCTATGCGTTCTTTCTCTTCTTCTCAGGCAGAAGCAACGACTGAATTGAATAAAAAAATTATGGAAGATGCTAAGTCTCTTTCTGAAATGGCGACTGAATTTAAAGGTCAGGTTGAAGCTATTATGGAAGAAACTCGCGGAACTGCGACTTCAGCAGCAGAAGCAGCGACATCTACTACTAAAGCTAAAACGACTAAAGCAGCATAATCGCTTTAGTTAATTAAACCGCTAGCGAGTAACGGCTAAGGCTCGCTACTTCTAGCGGTTTTTTTATAGTTTTTTATCGATACTTCTTATCGATATTTGTTTTTTCAGGGATTAAAAAATGAGTCAACCAGTTGAAAATACCATTACCGATTTTATGGAAATGGCAACCAAGGCCAGTGATCAAGCTTATCGTTTTTGGCAAAAAGCAGCGAATCAAGAAACCAGTAATGACGATCCTTCTGCTTCAATAATGAATGATTTTAGTAAGGCGTTTGAAGAGCTGGGTGAGGCTTTTTATCGAAACCCAAATAAGATTATCGCTGATCAAGTTCAACTGATGCAAAAGCAACAAGCGCTTTTTCAAAGTACGGCATTGAGATTTTTAGGCCAAGAAGTAGAGCCTGTTATTTGTCCTGAAAAAGATGATCACCGTTTTAAAGATGCTGATTGGACTGATAATGTAATGTTTGATTACATTAAACAGTTATACCTTTTACAAAGTAAGTCATTAACCGACATGATTGGTGATGCAGATGGTTTATCTGAAAAGAGCCGTCAAAAAGTTGATTATTTAATGCGTCAATTTGTGAGCGCTTTATCACCAACAAATTTTGCTGGTTTGAATCCAGAAGTTATCCGTAAAACATTAGAAACGGGTGGTGCTAATTTATTAGACGGAATGGAACAGTTATTAAAAGATTTGGATGCGAGTCAAGCAGGCAGTCTTAATGTTTCTATGACGGATATGAATGCGTTTACTATTGGAAAAAATGTTGCGACAACAGAAGGTAAGGTCGTTTTTCAAACTGATATGATGCAGTTGATACAATATTCGCCAACCACTGCAAAAGTTCAAAAACGTCCATTATTAGTGATTCCTCCTTTCATTAATAAATATTATATTTTAGATTTGCGCGAAAAGAATTCTTACCTTAAATGGTTGGTTGATCAGGGCCATACGGTATTTTGTATTTCTTGGGTTAACCCAGGACCAAGTTTGCGTAATAAAAACTTTGAAGATTATATGATTGAGGGCCCTGTCGCAGCACTTGATGCTATTGAAAAAGCGACGGGTGAGAAAGATATTAATGCCATTGGTTATTGTCTGGGTGGTACATTATTAGCGACAACCTTGAGTTATTTACAAAAGAAAAAAGACGAACGCATTAAGTCGGCAACCTTCTTAGCGACCTTGATCGATTTTAAAGATCCAGGTGAAATAGGCGTATTCATTAATGATACGGCGATTTCTGCATTAGAAAAGCAAATGGATGCGGTTGGCTACTTTGATGGTCGTGCAATGGCTTTCAGCTTTAATACCTTGCGCGAAAATGATTTATTTTGGTCGTTCTTTATTAATAACTATTTGAAAGGCGAGCGTCCTTCAGCCTTTGATTTATTGTACTGGAACTCAGATTCTACAAACTTACCTGCAACAATGCATTCTTATTACCTACGTAACATGTATTTGCATAATAAGTTAATTGAAAAAGATGGTCTGGAATTAGCTGGGGTTAAAATTGATCTATCAGCGGTTAAGATTCCAACGTACTTCTTATCGACAGCACAAGACCACATCGCGCGCTGGAAGGGTACTTATGATGGTGCTAAAAGCTTCTCTGGTAATACACGCTTTGTCTTAGGTGGTTCTGGTCATATTGCTGGGGTAATTAATCCTCCGAAAGCCAATAAATATGGCTATTGGACGAATGACGCTTTGCCTGAAACTGCCGATGCGTGGTACCAGGATGCAAAACAAAATGATGGCTCTTGGTGGACCGACTGGCAGCAGTGGGCGACGAAAGATGATAAAGCCAAAGTGGCAAAACGTATCCCGGGTACGGGTGAGTTAAAAGTTATTGAAGATGCGCCGGGAAGTTACGTTCAAGCAAAAGTATTGAACGTTATGGGTAAGTAGTTGTCACAATCGATAACAAGTTTTCAAGGTGTATGTAAAAGTATCCTTTGACTAGTTTTCACTTCAGTTAGATCCTTTTGCCGGCGATTGTAATATTTAACGATATTATTTAATCAGCCGGCATTTTTTATTCTGTCAAAATAACTTATGATGCAGACTTACTATTATTATCCTTCAGATAGGTGGTCGTTTAACTGTGTCATCGTATGATCAAGAGTCGATAGTTTACGGTGTTATTCGAGATGTTCCCACAGGTGGGGAGCTTGAAGCATACCGACGCCGACGTAAAAATTGGGCGGCTATTCAGGAATTACCTTCTAATTTGGATGATGATTGGCCCTTTTTATCGCGTGAAATGTTTTCTATGCCAGGGCCCGATATTTATTCTGGTACTTTTAATACCCAGTTAATCCACTTTGCCGCTTCTTATAATTCAATAGAGTATGAATGGGAGCGATGGATTAGTCGCTTTGAGGCGATGCTTCGCTCTATGTATTGGTTGAGTGCAACAGTGCATTTAGAGACCGAATTGTCGGGCAAACATACTTTTTCTTGGGAAAGTACCGGTGCTGGGCATAATCCAAGCGATTCTGAGCTCAAGATGGTCTGTGAGTGGGAACGAGAGTCTACTTTCAGTACTCGCCCAAGATCTTAGTCTTTTTATTTTTCTTAGAGAAATTCGATGTCGACAATAAATGATGGACCACCCGACTATGAAGATGATGAGGCGGGTGTTATAGAAATTCCTTATCAAACATTGTCTGCTGATGCCCTAGAAGGCATTGTTCAAGAATTTGCGAGCCGTGATGGTACGGATTATGGTGAGGTTGAGTTCAGTTTGGCAGATAAAGTCATGCAGGTTGAGGCGCAATTAAAAAGCGGTCATTTGAGTCTATTATTTGACCCTGTCAGTCAAAGCTGCCAAATTGTTAATAGCCGAGATTGGAAGGCTAATGTGTCACTAGCGCATTGATCAAAAAATAGGGGGTTGTATGAGTGATCTTTCCCGCCAACGCTTAAAAAGTACCATCGCTACTGCCTTGCTAAATATTGATGATATGAAGCATGATCTTGCGATCATTCGTGATCAGTGTAAGTTATTAGAAGAAGAAATGCGGGCTATTAGAGTGCGCTCTAAGCGATCTCGTATGCACGCAGTCCCTCAGCAAATATCGCAGCACATAGCAAAGACCAAGAACAGCGCTTAGTTAAGTGATGCTATTAGCGTTTATTTCTTACCATTTCCCGAATAAAAAATCGGCCAGGCAGAAGAGCTTCGGCGTGATTTTTAGCGAGAGGGAAGTTCTCTCCACAAATATAAGCTGCGATAAGCTCCGCGCACAGCGGGGCTGATGTGAGTCCGCGTGAACCATGCCCAATATTCACATATAGGCCAGGATGAAACGCGACTTTTTGTCTTGGATAGCGTGCTAAGTTTTTACGAATGGCCGTAAAATCTTGATCAAATACTTGCTCATTAATCAGCGGCCCTGCCATGGGTAAATAATCTGGGGTCGTGCAGCGAAATCCTGTGCGGCCAGGAAAACTCTCAGCTGCTTGTTTTTGTAATTGGTGATGGAGCTGCTGAAACTCTTCCCCAAAATCCTCCAGATAATGAAAGTTTTTTTGATGATCGCTTAGGCGCATTTCTGTTTCGTTATCTTTCATGTTGTAGCTTGCCCCTAAACAGAATTTGCCTTGATGCGCAGGTGCAATGTAGCCTTTTCCGCACAGTACGGTTTTTAGACCAATGGGGTTCTGTTGTAAGGCTTCTACCGATTGATCAAGGTAGGTTAACTGACCACGAATGGATTTAGTGGGGAGGTAGTTGTCGCTTAAGAGCTCTTGGCTTTGGTTAGCGCAGGCGATGACGACATGACTAAACCCTTTGCTTTCTTTAAATTCCGTTAGGTTTTTGATATGTGCTTTTTCGATACGAATCAGCGGATGTTTAAGCAATTCTTGGCAGAGTCTTTGTGGGCTCACCCAACCTGCTTCAGGAAAGAATAAGCCGCCACAGTTCATGGTTATACCACTGATCGTGGATGCTTCTTTTTGATCGATGCTGTGCAGTAGTTGTGACGGGTAGTCGGTATTGGTAATGAATTTTTGTTGGCGTAAGGCTTCTTTTTCGCTGCTGGCCAATTGAATTAATCCGCAATTATCCCAGCCATCACCTGCTTCTAAATGTTGATGCAGCCAGCGTAAGGATTGCAGATAACCTTGTACGTAAATTTCACTATGGGTAGCTTCTCCTGCCGCAAGTTTTGCGTACATGGCCCCTTGAGGGTTGCCGGATGCTTCGGTTGCTATTCCGTGTTTATCAAAAATAGTGACAGCAATGCCTCGGCGAGCGAGTGCATAAGCGGTAGTGCAGCCAGCAATACCTGCACCGATAATGGCGATGTTTTTGATCGCTTTTATGTCAGGTTTGAGCCAAGGCTTGAGAGCATTAAAAGGGCTGTTTAAAGGGCCTTGGCTTTGAATGAATTCACCGTGCATCATCTCACGTTTCATACCAAAGCCCGAAACTTTGTTCAGCTTGAATCCGGCGGCAGAGAGAGCACGACGAACGTCTCCTGCGGCGGTGAAGGTTGCAAGGCTGGTATTTGCGCGACTGAGTTGGGTCATTGATGAATAGAGTATTTCGCTCCACATATCTGGGTTCTTTGCGGGAGCAAAGCCATCAAGATACCAAGCATCAATAGGGCCATTAAGCTGTGGGAGTGCCCTATTAATATCATCGAAAATCAGCGTTAGGGTAAGGTTCTGATGTTTAAACTGCAGGCTATGAAAGCCTTTAATTAATAGCGGGTACTCTGCCGTGAGTTGGTCTGTTAGATGTTTCAGTTGGGGAAATAAACTCAGCGCTTGTGATATTTGATCTTTACTCAATGGAAATTTTTCAATACTGATGTAGTGAAGGTGATTGCTGTGTTGATGAGTGCTGGCGTGAGTCACATCGTTTTTAGCTTGGAATTCGATCCATTCAAGCCAGGTTAATATAAAATTAAGCCCTGTTCCGAATCCTGTTTCTACTAAGGTAAAGCTGCCTTGGTGCTGCTTCCATCGTGTCGGTAAGCGACTTGGGTTGATATATACAAAACGACTTTCATCAATGCCGCTATCGGTATTGAAGTAAACGTCATTAAAATCATCTGAAAAAGGCTGACCCTCTGCGTCCCAATGTATTTGTGCAGGGCGTAATTCTTGTTGCTGAAGAGAGTATTTTGCAGTGGCTTTTTCAGTGGGGTTTTTCAAGGTTTTAGCTCGTAAGAATAACAGTGGCTGCTATTTTAGCCTGAGCTGAGGGTCTAAACAAACGACTCTGTCTTTTTCAATTCTGAAGATTTAGGACAAAGTCGTTATTGGCGATCAATAATCAATCTTCTTTTGTTTTTAAACGTATCATTTTTATAACAACAGGGTTTACCGGCACATCCCCAGATTTTGTGCGTACACGGGCAATAGCATCAACAACGTCCATGCCTTTGGTGACTTTACCAAATACGGCATAGCCATAATCACGACCGCCATGATTCAAAAAATCGTTGTCTTTGTGATTGATAAAGAATTGGCTGGTGGCGCTATCAACAACGCCTGTACGAGCCATGGCTAAGGTTCCACGATCATTCTTCAGGCCGTTCTTAGCTTCATTTTTAATCATTGCTTGTGTTGGCTTTTGACGCATGTGTTTATCAAAACCGCCACCTTGGACCATGAAGTTATTGATCACACGATGGAAGATCGTATTGTTGTAGTGCCCACTTTCAACATATTGTAAAAAATTGGCAACGGAAATAGGGGCTTTTTCCGCATTGAGTTCAACTTCAATTTTTCCCATGTTCGTTTCGATAATGACATCAACGGTTTTGGTATTGCTAATAGCTGGCAGCGGTGAGGCAGGAACTTCAGCTTGAGCGGTAAAGGATAGCGACAGTAGTAAGCTAAGCGCTAAGGTAATAGAACGCATGGTTCAGATCTCCAAACAGGTATGATGGTTATTTATAGAATGTGAGCATCATAATAGAGATCTGAAGTAAGTGCACCTTTCGTCTGTTAGCGTGATTTAAGCTGGTCGTGCAAGGCCGCATATTGCTGTGTGATTTTGTCCATTCGTTTCAGCATACTTTCTGTTGTACGTGAAATGACGTGCGGTGCATAGTTTCCTGAAGACAGTTGTTTGAAACCTGATTTTGAAAATTTTAACTGCGCTTCAACTTTTTTTAATGCTTGTGTTATTTCTAAGCTATTTTCTGGGGCTTTCATTAAGCTTGCTAGGCCTTGCTCGAATTCAGCTAGGCTGGTTTCAAATCGATTAACGGTGGTGCTTTGGCGTTCTCCTGCTAGGTGTGCAAAATAATATTTAGCCATACGCTGGCTTAGCATGCGCTGGCGTCCTGAGGTATTGACGAGGAGGGCGCTTGAGCTTCCGGAAAAATATTGAATGTCTAAAACTACTTGATGGCTTCTGGCGACAAGTTCTTCGCCTAATAAGATGAGTTCAGGAATTCTTTTTATTTCGGGTTGCTCTTGTACGATCTGTTCTACTTTATTCCATTGCTGTTGAACGGTTTTTAAGTTGTCTGAAATATTGCTATTAGGGGCGTAGCGGGTTAATTGCTGAAGCTGTTCTTGAAACAGCTGTATTGCACCTAGCAATTGAACATTGGCTTTTTCAGTATCAACATCAATACTCAATTGAATGTAGGCTTTAACCATGCGCTCGCTGAGCATGCGCTGGCGTCCCGCGATATTAATGGCCGTGCCATCGCTGATTTGTGCGTAAGGTAGGGTTTCTATCGCAATTGTATTGGCATGAGCGCTTGTATGTATGAGTGCTGAAAAAATGAGAAAGGCGGTGGCAAGAGGCTTGCCTATTATTAGGCTTGTCAGGTTGTTTATGGTCATTTTAATGAGCTCGATCAAAATATAGCTTCACTATAGTATTGGTCGAGCTTGAACTCAAAAAATGTACAGAATGTAATAGCACTTTTGATGTTAAAGGGTGCTATTACTTGCCAGGGTGCTTATTAAGACCAGCCGCCTGATTTACGGCCACCGCGCATGGCGGGAATGGCTAAGCCTAATATAATACCTAGAATGATTAAGGCGCCACCGATGATCATGAACGTGCGGTCTTTGTCATCTTTTAGTCGTGTATTATCAGCGGTTAATGTTTCTAACTGAATTTCTAGCTCTTGATTGCGTTTGGTTAGTTTGATGTTTTTACTATCAAGCTCTAGAGCGTTGGCTGAAATGTCAGTAATACGTTTTAATTCTTTTTCTAACGCTTTCTTTTCGCGACTTAGGCTTGAGCGATCACCACTTAAGGTGGATGTTTCTTTGGCTAACTCTTCTGTTTGCTGTTTAAGGGTATCAAGCTCTGCTTGTACTTTATTAAGCTTGCGTTCAGACAGAATAAGCTTTTCTTTGGCGACAGGTTCATTGACTAAGAACTGCGTCAATACCCAGCCTTCGGTTCCTTTGTCGTTTTTAACTTTGGTGTATTTTTTATCTTCTGTCATTTCAAGATAAATAAGGTGTGAGCCGCTAGACAGTGTTTTTATAATGCGAAATTCATTACCTGGGCCACTGCGCATTTGTAGCCATAGCTGGTCACTAACATATCGTTTCTCAACGGCGGCATAGGCTGTTGTTGTCATTAATACTAATAAAAGCATGCAAAATAAGTGTTTCACAAAAATCCCCTAATTCTTCTAATTTTATTGCTGTAACTGATTTTTCAATTGTACACGTTTAGCCTGCTGTTTTAAGCAGATGAGCGCATTTTACTGTATTTAGGGTAGTACTTTCTTGAACGGTTTAACAATAACGTGTTGATAAACCCCTGCACCGATGTAAGGATCTTCATTAGCCCATGCTTGTGCGCTGGTTAATGAATCAAATTCTGCAACAACTAAGCTGCCAGTAAAGCCTTCAGCTCCTGGATCTTCACTATCGATAGCCGGGTGCGGCCCTGCTATTAATAAACGACCTTCGGCTTTTAGCGTTTCTAGGCGTTCAATGTGCGCAGGACGTACCGATAAGCGCTTTTCTAAACTGTTTTCTACATCTTGACTGATAATGGCGTACCACATATTAATTTTCCTCGCCTTTGGAATTGTTAGATAAGTATAGGTAGAACGATTAAGCCACGTATTTCATTTGTGGAACAATACCCTAAAGCATACAATGGTTAGGCATTATTGAGGAATTTTTATGGCTTCGCAAATAGACCTTCATTGTCATACTACCGCATCGGACGGAGCGTTAGCGCCAGAAGCGTTGGTTGATCGTGCAGTAGATCGTAATATTAAAATATTGGCGATTACCGATCACGATACCATGGTGGGTTATCGTCAGGTGAAAGACTATGCGAATGAGCGTGGTTTGAGATTGATTCCTGGTATTGAACTTTCTTCGCAATGGCGAGGCATGGGCATTCATGTTGTTGGTTTGGGTATGGACCCAACGCATCCTGTTATTGTTGAGGCTGAGCGTTCACAGACAGATGTCCGTCGTGAGCGAGCTAAGACAATTGCTTTGCGCTTAGAAAAAAAGCTGCAAAAGAAAATTGATTTCTCAGCGGTTGAGGCTTTAGCCGGAGGCGAAATCGGTCGCCCGCATTTTGCTCAGTACCTGGTTGAAAACGGCATGGTGAGTGATCGCCAAACAGCGTTTAAAAAATATTTGGGTGCTGGTAAAGTGGGAGATGTGAAGTCTGGCTGGCCCGATATGGAGACCGTGGTTAAGTGGATTGTCGAAAGTGGTGGTCAAGCGGTTTTGGCCCACCCGCATCATTATAATCTGACCCGTACTAAATTATTGGATTGCATTGCTGCGTTTCAATATGCCGGCGGCCAAGCTATGGAAATTTGCTGTGGTTTGATGGATAAAAATCAGTCAGGTCAATTGAAGAAGATTGCTCAAGACGAAGGTTTGTTGGGATCGTGTGGCAGTGATTTTCATGGCCCTAATAAGTTTGGTTTAGATTTAGGCGTTATGCCTCCGTTTCCTGAGCCTGCTGATCTTGGTCATGTTTTGAGTGCCATTCAAGCATAAAGATAGACATCTTTTGGTTATATTGTTAAAACTCACTTTTTTTGTAATTCGAAAGTGAGTAGACAATGGGTCTCTTGAATAACCAGGCAGTAAATAAGCTTCGCTCTATAGGTTTGGTGCCGCAAATTATTATAGGCATTATTGCGGGCTGTCTATTGGCATTGGCTGCGCCGGAGGCTGCACAATCTTTATCTATTTTGGGGTTGTTCTTTGTTTCAGCGCTAAAAGCGGTTGCGCCAATTTTGGTCTTTGTATTAGTCGCTTCTGCGATAGCCAATCAAAATACCGACGGTGATGTTAGCTTGAAGCCGATTGTTGGTTTGTATTTTTTTGGTACCTTGATGGCGGCTTTTGTCGCCGTTGCATTGAGTTTTCTATTTCCAACTACGTTGACATTGAATCTTGTGGGAGCAATAGAAAATCCACCACAAGGATTGCTTGAAATATTGCATACCTTGTTATTCAAAATGGTTGTTAACCCTATTGATGCTATCGCGTCCGCTAATTTTGTAGGGATTTTAGTATGGGGAATTGCCTTGGGATTTGCGATGAAGAAGAGCAGTGAAAGCAGTAAGCTTTTTATGTTCGATATCTCTCATGCGATTGCTGCGCTTGTAAAAATGGTTATTAAGCTCGCACCGATTGGTATTTTTGGTTTAGTCGCCAATACGGTGGCAACGACAGGTTTTGAGACCATAGGAGAGTATGGTCATTTAGTGGCCGTATTGCTAGCGTCTATGCTGACCATTGCATTGATTGTGAATCCGATGATCGTATTTGCATTAACTCGTCAAAACCCTTATCCCTTAGTCTTTACCTGTTTGCGTGAGTCAGGCATTACGGCATTTTTCACCCGCAGTTCTGCTGCCAATATTCCTGTCAATATGGCGCTGTGTGAAAAGCTGGGTGTCCATGAAGATGTGTATTCAATTTCTGTTCCTTTGGGGGCAACGGTCAATATGGCAGGTGCCGCTATTACTATAACCGTATTAACCTTGGCTGCTGCTCATACGCTGGGTATGCAAATTGACTTTGGTACAGCTATTCTATTGAGTGTGGTGGCTTCTATTTCTGCCTGTGGTGCGTCAGGTGTTGCTGGTGGATCGTTATTATTAGTGCCCCTGGCTTGTGGTTTGTTTGGTATTGCCGGTGACATTGCTATGCAGGTTGTCGCTATTGGTTTTGTTATTGGGGTTATTCAAGATTCAGCGGAAACCGCTTTGAATAGTTCAACGGATGTTGTTTTCTCAGCAGCGGCTTCGCAGTACGTTGCAAGTAAAGCTTAACGGCTTGTTAAATACTGAAGTAATATAAAGTATCAATGTAGAGGATTCACTATGAGCCAATTTTTTCAGATTCATCCGGAAAACCCGCAAGCACGTTTGGTGAAACAAGCGGCTGAAATTATTCGGCAGGGCGGACTGGCCGTATTACCAACCGATTGTGCTTATGTATTGGTATGCCATATAGGTGACAAATCGGCTATGGAGCGTATGCGGTCGTTGCGCCAGCTGAATGAAAAGCACAATTACACATTGTTATGTCGAGACCTGTCAGAGCTATCTAATTATGCCAAGGTTGATAATGCGACGTATCGTCAATTGAAACAGCATACTCCAGGGGCGTTCACGTTTATTTTGAACGCTACCAAAGAGGTTCCAAAGCGTCTAATTCAGCCGAAGAAAAAAACCATTGGTATGCGTGTGCCTGATAATTCGATTTTATTGGCCATTTTAGAAGAGCTCAACGAGCCTTTGATGTCGACGTCATTGATTATGCCAGGAGATGAATCGCCTCTTTCAGACCCTTATGATATTCGCCAAACGTTAGAGCACAGCCTTGATCTTGTTATTGATGGGGGTTATTGCGGACTAGAAGCCACAACGGTAATTGATTTAACCGAGGATGACGTTGTGCTATTACGCCAAGGCGTAGGGGATGCTTCTGCTTTTTTAGACTAATGCTTCTTGGGTCTCGATTACCCTGAATTTAATCCTTAAATTAGATGCGTATTTTAGGTATGATGACGGGTTTTCGTACCGCCACTTTTATGTCATCTAATATTAGATTCAAATTCGGCGATCAGTATCCATGTATAAGTGAGCATTTGATGAGCAAGCAACGCGTTTTAACCGGAATTACTACCACAGGTACTCCACATCTTGGTAATTATGTCGGCGCTATCCGTCCAGCAATTGAAGCTAGTCAAAATAGTGAAATCGACTCTTTTTTCTTCTTGGCGGATTATCATGCTTTGATTAAATGCCAAGATCCTAAGCTTGTTCATCAGTCTACTATGGAAATTGCGGCCACTTGGCTCGCCTTGGGTCTTGATACCGACAATACCCTATTCTATCGCCAATCTGATATTCGTGAAATTCCTGAACTGACCTGGATGCTGAACTGTGTTTGCGGCAAAGGTTTGATGAACCGTGCCCATGCTTATAAAGGCGCGGTCGATGCCAATGTTGAAAATGGTGAAGATGCCGATAAAGCCATCACTATGGGATTATTCAGCTACCCGGTGCTAATGGCGGCGGATATTCTTATGTTTGGCGCTAACAAAGTGCCCGTCGGTAAAGATCAGATTCAGCACGTTGAAATGGCGCGTGATCTTGCTCAGCGTTTTAATCATATCTATGCCAGTAAAAAACAGCCTATTTTCACTTTACCTGAATACGAAGTCGGTGATGATGTCGCCATTTTACAAGGTCTTGATGGCCGTAAAATGAGTAAGAGTTATGGCAATACGATTCCGTTATTCTTGACTGAAAAGCAGTTGCAAAAGCACATTAATAAGATTCAAACCAATTTGCTAGAGCCAGGTGAAGCGAAAGATCCAGATGATTCTGTTGTTTTTCAGATCTGGAATGCGTTTGCTAACGAAGAACAGACGGCTGAAATGCGTCAGGCATTTGCCGAAGGTATTGGTTGGGGCGATGCTAAAAAACGTTTATTCACCTTAATTAATGAAGAAATTGGTGATGCGCGCGAGCGTTACAACGATTTATTAACGCGTCCGCAAGATATTGAAGAAGAGTTGCAAAAAGGTGCGAATAAAGCACGAATTCAGAGCCAGAGCATGATCGAAACTGTGCGCCAGGCTGTTGGCATTTATGGTTTAAAATAAGCATGACGAAGGCTTCAGACTCTCAACAGAATGATCTTGTAAGCGATGCTGAAAATGCATCGCCAGAGATTTCTTCGCCTGAAAATAATGAGTCTGTTATTAAAGAACCTGTTGTTAATGGGCCTTTAAAAAAGATTCCAGCTGCGCGCCAGCATGAAATGCCCTTTGCCTTAATTCAAGGGCAGCCGATGACGCAGCTGCCGATGGATTTGTACATTCCGCCGGATGCGTTGGAGATAATTTTAGAGCAGTTCGAAGGCCCGCTTGATTTATTGTTGTATCTTATACGCAAGCAAAATCTCGATATTCTTGAAGTAAATGTTGCTGAAATAACAACTCAATATATGGGTTATATAGACATCATGCAGTCTATGCAGCTCGAGATGGTGGGTGAGTATCTTGTTATGGCCGCGATGTTGGCTGAAATTAAAAGCCGTATGCTCTTGCCTCGAAATAATGAAGGGGAAGAGGAGGAAGAGGGCGATCCGCGCGCGGAGTTGATTCGACGCTTGCAAGAATACGAACGCTTTAAAAAAGCCGCTGAAGATATGGAAGAGCTTCCGCGTATGGGGCGAGATAACTTTATTGCCCAAGTGGATGCGCCAGAGAAAATTCAGCAGCGTGCTCATCCTGACGTTGATATGAGAGAGCTGATGCTAGCGATGGGGTCGATTATGCGCCGCGCGCAGATGTTTGAAAAACACGAGGTGGCGAAAGAAGTGCTATCTACTCGTGAGCGTATGTCGAGTATTTTGGCTCAGCTTAAAGGCGGTCACTTCGTCAGTTTTGTCGACTTGTTCACGCCGGAAGAAGGGCGCCTTGGTGTTGTTGTTAGCTTTTTGGCCATGCTAGAACTGATCAAAGAGTCGTTATTGGATATCGTACAGCACGAGGTATTAGGCCCTATTCATGTGAAAGCAAGAGTAGATGGTCCGGGACATATTGAATCAAGTTTATTGAGCGAAGATTACACCTCAGACTTTGATTCGGTTGAAAATAATAGGGTTACTCAATAAGCATGGAATTAACTCAGCTAAAACAGATTATTGAAGCGGCTTTAATGGCCAGCGGTGAAGTACTGTCAATTGAGCGTTTGCAGTTGTTATTTGATGAGTATGAAAAGCCAAAAAGTACGGCGATTAAAGAAGCGTTAGACAGTTTAATAGAAGACTTTTCTGGTCGTGGTATTGAGCTGGTGGAAGTTGCATCGGGTTTTCGTTTTCAGGTGCGTAAAGATGTTGCGCCTTGGGTGACCCGTTTGTGGGATGAAAAACCCGCACGTTACTCTCGAGCATTATTGGAGACGATGTCATTGATTGCTTATCGCCAGCCAATTACCCGTGGCGATATTGAAGATGTGCGTGGGGTTGCGGTAAGCAGTAATATTATTCGAACGTTGCTCGATCGTGAATGGGTTCGAGTTGTCGGTCATCGAGATGTTCCTGGTCGACCTGCAATGTATGCAACAACCAAAGAATTTTTGGATTATTTCAGTCTTAAAAGTTTGGATGAGTTGCCGAGCCTAGATGAAATTCGAGAAATTGATGATGCTAATGAGAATCTTGATTTAATCAATGCCGAGAAAAAAGCCTCTGTTACTCGTGAGTATGACTTTGCAAATGAAGATGATGTTGAAGCTCGTGGTGAAGAAGTCCTTGCGGAAACTGAACTTGAGCTAGAAGAAGCTGAAAAGTTGGTTAAGCAGGTTGAAGATAATGTCTTTAACAAGCCGAGTGAAGAAGAGTTAGCGGCAGAGCGTGAAGCTGAGCGGCAAGCGAAGGCTGAAGAAGAGCTTCAAGCGGAAGAAAGGCTTGCAGAAATGGCCAATAGAGCGCAGCAAAGGTTGTCTTCTGATTTGGTTGAGGGCGATGCCCCTACGGTTATTGATTTGGCGGATAAAATTGCTGAACATCAGGCTCGTTTGGCTGGTAATCTTGACGATGAATTATTAGAAAATACGGATAAAGAAACGTTAGGTATAGAACAGCCTGAAGAGGCGTTGACGTTACTTCAGCAACAAGAGCGTTTGATGCAGCAGTTAATGCAGCAAGAGGCACAGCGCCAGTCTCAGCAGGCTGATTCAGCTGATGATCAGGCGTTGAATTCTGGAGTATCACTATCGGCGCTAGCGTCCAATTTTAAACAGCGCTCTGAAGTGAGCGATCAAGAAGATAGGGAAGCTCTTGAGCGAGAGCAGCAAGAAAAAGAAGTGTTAGAGCAAGAGGCTTTAGAGCAAGAAGCCTTAGAACAAGAAGCTTTAGAGCAAGAGGCTTTGGAAAAAATGTCTTTTGAAGAAGAGCAGCTAGAGAAAGAACGTCTAGCAGAAGAGGCGTTAGAAAATGAACTAGGCTTAGCAGATGACTCTTTAGAAGAGAGCTCTCTATCACAAGGTTCAAGCACAAAGAAAAATTCCTTGTTTGACGACTGATGGTAATTATTCGTCAAATATAACTGTACGAAAGAAAAAGGTTGGATAAGCCCTATGAATGAGCGCTTACAAAAATTATTGGCGGTTGCCGGTTTAGGTTCACGTCGTGAGATTGAACGTTGGATTGCCGATGGTCGTATTAAAGTGAATGGCGAAATCGCTGAGCTAGGCCAGCGTGCTAGTCACTTGGATAGAATTGTTGTTGATGGCAAAGAAGTTAAGCTAGAAGGTGTGGGTAAAACACGTCGAATTCTTGCGTATAACAAGCCTGAAGGTGAAGTCTGTACTCAGCATGATCCAGAAGGTCGCCCAACGGTATTTGACAAGCTGCCTAAATTAAAGGGTGAGCGCTGGGTGAATGTGGGTCGTTTGGATATCAATACCAGTGGTTTGTTATTGTTCACTACTGATGGTGAATTAGCCAATAAATTGATGCACCCTTCTTCGGGTATTGACCGTGAATACGCTGTGCGTGTGCGTGGTGAAGTAACCGAAGAAATGATTAAAAATCTAAAAACGGGCGTTATGCTAGAAGACGGTATGGCGAAGTTTACCGATGTTCAATACTTTGATGGTGATGGTTCTAACCAGTGGTATCACGTTGTATTGATGGAAGGTAAAAAGCGCGAAGTTCGTCGCTTGTGGGATTCTCAGGGGGTGACGGTAAGTCGTCTTAAGCGCGTACGTTATGGCTGTATTTTTATGCCTAAGCAAGTGCCGGTGGGTACTTGGATTGAGCTTAAGCAAAAAGAAGCCGATGATTTATGTACCCTTGCGGGTGTAGAGGCTAAGCCTGTTAAGCACTTGGATGGTCAAGAAAAAGAGAAGTTTGATCGTCAGGCGCGTAAGCAAAAGGTTCGTCAGAAAACAACGTTTAAAAAGCGTTTTTAAGCGCTTCTGTTGAATTAGTTGTATAAAAAAGCCTGCTTGAGAAAGCAGGCTTTTTTGTTTGAGCTGTACTAATTTGAGCTGTGCTTAATTTGTGGCTAGTAGCGCTTCTTCTCGATCGCTAATAACTTGGTTGCGACCGCTGTTTTTTGCTTTATATAAAGCGCTATCGGCACGCTCGCAAATACTGCTCATGGTATCTGACGTGTACAGGGTAGCGCTGCCAATACTGCTGGTAATACTTAAACTGCCTTTTTCATGACTGAATATCGCTGCTTCGATTGAGCAGCGAATACGTTCTGCAATACGGTAGGCGTCTGCACTATCAGCGCTTGCGAGCATGATTAGAAATTCTTCTCCGCCATAACGAAAACACATGTCGGTTTGGCGAATGCAGGCACTGATCGATTTTACAACTTGCTTTAATACTTCATCACCCATCGCGTGGCCATAAGTATCATTCACATTCTTGAAGTGGTCGATATCAAGCATTAGTACAGATAAAGGCTGGCTATGGCGTTTGGCGAGTTCAATCTCTCGCTCTAGCGTTTTATCTAAAGCAACGCGATTACCAGCCCCTGTTAGTGGATCACGAAATGCAGCAGCTAAAGCTTCTGTATAGCGAACGGCATTACGCAGTGGGTAAACTAAAGTGCTGATTAAGCCTTCTATGTTGGCCAGCTCGTGTTCGCGAAAGCGTGTGCTGCGGCTAAAGGTTAATTCCCCCATGTAATCTTTGTGGGTGGTTAAGCGATAGGTGCAGGTATGGATACCTTCTTTGCCGAACGAATTCAGTAGGTTCTGGTTGCTATTGCTATAGCACATGCTATCAACCAATACGGCATGCTTCATTTCACTGAAGAAGATGTCGAGAAGTTGCTCAAGCTCTAGCGTTGTTTGTAAGCGGCTGCTAAGTTTAAGCAATAGCTCGGGTTTTATATCGGGTTTGGGCATTAAATCCGAAAAGGATGTGACTTGTTTATCTTCAGTTAATGCTGCTCGACCGCTGCTTTGCAAACGCGTAACCATATGCAACCTCTTTCACAGAATGTTTTTATTCAATTGCTGAAGTAAATGCTAAAACTGTGCCAGTATTGCTTATCTTTTTATTTCCTTATAAATCAATAGCTTACGATTTATAATCGATAACTATGTCAAATAGATTAAAGTTTGACAGAGTTTTATGATTTTTTACGCCGGATTTATGGCTCTAATTTTACAGAAAGTGTTTGGATAATTGACATGTTTGGCTGTGCAGAGATTCGTAGGTGGGGATTGATCGTAGTATTTCAGACCGGTAAGCCCATCTTTGATGAGGATTAACGGTCTGAGGAGTAAGTAGCGCTTATGTCTTTGGCTGGGCATCCAGTGCTTGACCGTTGACATGCTTTGATTCATCGCTCATTAAATAAACGTGAATATCCATGATCTGATCAGGTGTTTTTAAATGCGTTGGATTCTCAGCAGGATAGGCGTCAGCACGCATGCTAGTGCGAGTAGCGCCAGGGTTGAGAGTATTGACTCGGATGTTGCGGCTATCATAAAGCTCTTCGGCTAAAATTTGCATCATGCCTTCGATAGCGAATTTAGAGACCGAGTAAGCACCCCAGAAAGCGCGTCCTTCACGGCCTACGCTTGAAGAGGTCAGTACCAATGATGCACCATGCTCTGAACGCTCCAGCAGTGGTGTAATGGACTTGGCTAGTAGAAACTGGCCGTTGACATTGATATCCATTACTTGCTTCCATGCAGCCCATTTGTAGCTTTCAAGTGGTGCTTTCTGGCCTAGAACACCGGCATTCAACAGTGCACCATCTAGACGGCCAAATTCACGGGCAATTAAATCGGCCAGTTCGATAAATTTTTCTTCATCATTACAGCCTAAGTCGAATGGCAAAACAGCGGCTTGCGGCAATCCTTCTTCTTCAATTCGGTCATACACGGTTTCTAGCATATCTTGGGTGCGGCCTAATAAAATAACCGTTGCCCCTTCGCGTGCGTAAGCCAGTGCGGCGTGTGCGCCAATGCCATAACTTGCGCCTGTCACTAAAATGACGCGATTTTTTAACTTTTGTTGATTTTCAGCGACTGTTTGACTCATTTTTTTCTCGATATCTGTCTATTTAAAAAATTAATCATACGCTAGCGGCAACTACGTTCCGCTAGCGGCGGTATTTAACAAAGCGGCTTGCCGTTCTTTGTTTGTGCTTATCTGTATTTAAAGACTGTGCAATAAATCGGTGACTTCTTGAGCGGTTTTTACCAAGAGATCCGCTTGCCAGTTTTCTGGATTATCATGCGGCTCAATATAGCCGTACAGGGTTGCAATGGTGAACATATTTGCCGCCCGACCTGCATCAATGTCTCTAATGTGATCGCCAAGGTACCAGCAATCTTTTGGGGCTATTTTAATTTTTTTGGCGGCTAATAAAAGTGGGTCAGGAAACGGCTTGGTTTTTTCAACATCATCTGGGCAGACAAGCACTGAGCAATGTTCAAGTATTGGTAATTTAGGTATTAAACGCTCTAGCAGTAATTCGGTATATAAGCGTGGCTTATTGGTCACGATGCCCCAAGGCAATGATTGCTGATTGCAGCTTTCTAATAATTCAAATATGCCGTCGAATAAACCACTTTTTTCAGCAATGTGTTCGAGGTATAAATCGAGCAAGCGCTGTCTTTGTTCTTTAATCGGATCGTTTCTTTCAATTGCGGTCTTTGAATCCGTACTTGCTTGCAGTTGAGGCATGTCTAGCGCTAAGCGCGTTAATGCCCAGCCCCCGTTCGAAACTTGCAGGCGGATAATGTCATCTGGCAGTGGTGGCAAGTTGTGCTCTTTTCTGAGGGTATTTACCGTTGGGAAAAAATCCGGTGCCGTATCCATTAGCGTGCCATCTAGATCAAATAGCAATGCTTTTGGCTTTATGATGTTTGCCGTTTCTAGCGAAGCCATTAAAGCGTTTTCTCGCACGCTATTAAGTAGTTTACGTCAACATCATTATCAACCAACTTGTAGTTTTTGGAGATAGGGTTGTAGGTCATGCCTGTCATGTGAAGTTGCTTTAAATTAACCGGGCGACACCAGCGAGCAAGTTCAGCAGGCTTGATGAATTTGTTGTAATCGTGGGTGCCTGTTGGGACTAGCTTTAAAATGTATTCAGCGCCGATTACGGCCATTAGGTAGCTTTTTGGGTTACGGTTAATGGTCGAAAAAAATACGTGGCCGCCAGGCTTAACCAATTTGGCACAAGCGCGCACAATGGATTCAGGATCGGGTACATGTTCAAGCATTTCAAGGCAGGTCACAATATCAAAAGATTCTGGGTGTTCTGCCGCAAAATCTTCTACGGGTCGACATTGGTAATTAACGTCTACTCCAGATTCTAAGGCATGCAGTCTTGCCGTGGTTAGGTTGGCTTCACCTAAGTCAAGGCCGGTCACTGTAGCGCCTCGTAGAGCCATGCCTTCGCTTAAGATGCCGCCGCCACAACCAACGTCGAGCACTTTTTTACCCGCGAGTGGCGCATGCTCTTCGATGTAGTTGGTGCGAAGTGGGTTGATTTCATGAAGGGGTTTGAATTCGCTTTCCATATCCCACCAGCGTGTTGCGATGGATTCAAACTTGGCAATTTCTGCGCTATCGACATTCACGCTTCTTAAATCTGTTGCCGCTTCAGTATTGGGCGTAGGTTTTGAGTTGGGCATAGGTTTTGTATTGGTCATCGTTAAGCCTCGGGTGCGCAGCTAATTTTTTATATAAGTATTGGATGGTATTCTAACTGTATTAAATTTTACTTAATAGCTATCTAAATCAGCTTGTAAGCGAAGATCGAATTTTATCTGCCCAATTCTTTGCTTGGTTGATCAAGGGTATCTCATTTAATGTCGTTAACTGACCATCTTTTAGTACGCATTTTCCATTAACCCATACATGGCTAACTTGGGTCGATTTGGCACAATAAACTAAATGAGAAATAGGGTCGAATACAGGCTGGCTCGAAAGGGTATTTAGGTTAACGGCTTGAATATCGGCCGCTTTGCCAAGTTTGAGCGATCCTGTTATTTCATCTAAACCTAAGGCTCTGGCGCCACCCAGTGTCGCCATGGTTAATGCTTCAATGGCCGGTATTGCGCTGGCATCTTGACTAACCCCTTTGGCTAATAACGCCGCCGTTTTAGTTTCGCTGAACATGTCTAGGTCGTTATTGCTGGCAGCGCCGTCTGTACCGATTGCTAGCGGAATTTCAGCCTTAGATAATTTCGAAATAGGACAAAAGCCACTGGCTAGTTTTAAATTGGATTCTGGGCAATGAACAATCGATGCCCCGGTTTTTTGAAGAATTTCAATATCGTTATCATTTATCTGGGTCATATGAACACAGCTGACGCGTTCATTTAAGAAGCCAATATCCATTAATCGTTGAGTTGGGCGCTTGTTGAATTTTTCTAGGCTCTCATCGACCTCAAAAGCCGTCTCGTGTAGGTGGATTTGTACGGGCATGTCGAGTTGGTCGGCGAGTACTGTTATTTCTCTTAAAGGCTCGTCAGATACGGTGTAGGGTGCGTGAGGGCCAAAGCCGATTTGTACCAGCTTATGCCCGTTCATTGGCGGCTGATTTAATGACGGCTGATTTAATGGATGAGAGTTAAATCGATCGTTGCATTCAACGGCTTTACGAATGTATTCGTCGGCATTTTGTGCGTAGTTGGTCGGGAAATCCAATACGGGCGTAAAGCATACTGCACGAATGCCAGCTTTAAGTGCTGCTTCAGCGCTTTGCTGGGGATAAAAATACATATCGGCAAAGGTCGTAGTGCCCGAGTGAATCATTTCGGCAATTGCCAGTTCGGTGCCTTGTTGTACGAAGTTTTCATCAACATGCTGCCCTTCGGCTGGCCATATGTGTTCTTGCAGCCAAGTCATTAATGGACGATCGTCAGCTAAGCCTCGGAATAATGACATAGCGGCATGGCCGTGGGCATTCACCCAGCCTGGCATTAATACTTGTTCGCCGAGCTCTAATGTTTCGTTAGCGGTTATGGAGCAGCAGC
>Ga0193962_1000161_pt1 | contig 29262 bp, 30 predicted proteins | sample FB_5_MG_FD_140335 | JGI IMG/M metagenome (GOLD analysis project Ga0193962, IMG submission 140335) | Microbial mat bacterial communities from the Broadkill River, Lewes, Delaware, United States - FB_5_MG | ecosystem: Environmental > Aquatic > Freshwater > River > Microbial mats | place: USA... | reverse complement strand
TATTTTGTACTTCTTTTTCTTCAAGATTGATAAGAAGTTGATATAGTTTATTTCTATTACTATCTTCTTTTTTCCAATCATTAAGTGTTGCAAATGGTATATCTAAATATTTACTAATTTGTACCTGAGTCATTTCATATCCTTTATATAACTACATTATATATGAATATCGTAATTTTGTCAATTACTGATGCATCTGTAGTTTATGCTGATATGTCAACAGAAAATAGGATACTAAAGATGAGTTATAAAAATATCTAGCTTTGTTAAAGGTAACTAAATCTCTAGTTGTGAAGTCATATCAATACTTCCACCTTTGATAATTTGGGCTCTTAATCCTGCTTTATGAATCATTTCAGTTAACACTTTTTTATTGTCTAATTTTTCTGAAAGATATTTACAAGGTTCACATAGTCTTATCCCTTTTAAAACTACATTCCCTATTTGAAACTCTTTATCTACTAAAGAATTTAAATCACAATTTGATACAACAATATTTCTTCTAAGATCTTCATCTGTTATATTTTCATTAAATTTATCATTAAATTCATTTATTTTTTCTATCTCAATTAAAGTTACATCTCTATCAGGCTCAATTTTTCCTTTGTTTGAAAATGTTCCTTCTTGATTATAATATCTATCTCCATAAATACCTTTTCCTTCTTCTAGGATTATTTGATTTACTTTTTGCATAGAACTTTTAATATCTTTAGATATAAGAAGATTTACTATTTTACCTGACATGGTTATCCTTTTTTATGATTTTTTATTTGTATATAATATATTTATTACTTTAGCAAAGTATTTCAAAAAGAAGAGTTATTTGAGGATATATTTATTATCTTTTTACAAGACTAAGTTTTCGAAATAGTATAAATAGCCATATTAGGGTAAAGGCAGTAAAGGGGACAGTCCCCTTTATTTTCAGTCCCCTTTATTTTTAAAACTGTTGCGTCCATAAAGATTATTGGATACATTTGATCTAAGGCTCTATTTTGCCAATTCTAGTACTTTATTTGTCATATTTGATATTGTTTCAGTTGAAAGTTCATATCCATATAGATCATCAAGATGTAACTGTATATCTCTTACACTCATTCCCTTAGCATATAAAGATACTATAAGTTCTTCACTTCCTTCTAAAATGGTTTCTCTTTTTTTAACTAGTTGTGGTTCAAAGATAGAATCTCTATCTCTAGATATTTCTAAATCTACTTTTCCATATTTTGAATTGATTTTCTTTTTATTATAACCATTTCGTGAGTTTGTATTATCTGAAGTTTAATTCTTCTCATAACCTAGATGTGATGTTAGTTCTTTTTTTGCAGTTTCTTTTAGGACTTCTTTTATTTGTCTTTTTAATTCTTCTAAATTTAGTATTCCAATAATGTAAATCCTTAAAATTAATTCACTAGATATTTTATCTAATAAACTTTTATTTTTAAGGTTTACACAGTTAGAATTACGATGTCGCTTAGAAATGGTTGCTTAAGTTATTTTTCTTGTGTCCCATTTGGGGTTGACAGATCAGTGGTTCAAACTAAAGTATCAAAGTTCTACGTTAAATGCACCCTTTTATTTACTCTATTTCCTTTAGTATATTTTTCCATTCCTTGTCCCAACAACATGAATGCGTAAAGTTTTCATAAATTTTATATTTTATATTTGAAGTATTATCAAAATATGATTTATAAGATTCAAATATTGATTTATCAATATTAATATCTTTTTCTCCAATTAGATGTGTTTGCTTAATATTATCTAAATTATTAACAAAGTTTATAGGATTAAGAGAATTTCTAAGTGGCGTTAACTTATGTTTACTTGTCCAAAAACTATGATTTAAGTTTCCTGCTACTGTAACTAATTTTTTTACATCATCTCTTTTTGCACTAAGTAAAGTAGCTATTGTTCCACCACCTGAATATCCAAATAGTTCAAAAGAACTGATATTATTTTTTTCTTTTAACTGATTTAATGTATCTATATAGCTACTTACTACGTCTTTTGAAAATCTATGGCTTGTCCAATACTTACTACTACATTTTTTATCATTAGTATATTGACAAGGACGAGCTAGATAAATTTTACATTTAGACATATCTTGACTTGCTAATTTTAATCCTAAAGGATTAAGAGGAGTTGGATTCTTTGATATTTTTGAAGAAGTAATCCAAGAAAGACCATCACCTTCAATATATACTCTTAATTTATCTTTACATTCTCGATAGTCTTTATATGCAAATATATCAAAGTTTTTAGTTTTAAAAATATGATTTTGTAAAGCATTCTTTCTAGCTAAATCTGTAGATATATTTAATCGTTCAGTAAGTGTTGGTATATTTCTTCCACAACCTTGTAAAACTAAGATTAAAAGAATTAAGATAAATATATTTTGTTTCATAGGATACATTTTATATGAAAGTGTTTAAAAAGGCAAGAGAAAATGCTTGCCTTAAAAATTTAAAAATTATAAATAAACTTGGCAGAGATAGTATTGTTTTTAAAATCAGAACCTTCAGCTTGGTAGTTATAAGAGATATTGAAGTTAGTTGTATCTGATATATCTTGTTCATATCCTATCCCAAGATCATAAGACACTCTTCCGTTATCTATTCCACTTGTATCATAACTTACAGTATTTGCTCCTTTATAAGAAGAAGTTACTGTTTGTTTATTATCATGTAAGTCATAATCAAGTTTTACATTTCCTACTAATTTTGAATCATTATCTAGTTTATAATGAATCATTGTTCCTATTCCAAGAAGCAGTTCTGTTGAAGTAAATTTATTAACTTCTAAATTCAATGATCCTGCTCCTGTTTCAGAATATGTAGGATTAGTAAAGTGTCTATATGTTGTTGATATCATTGGCTGTAATAGAAGGTTATTATTTACTTGATAATCTCTTATTAATTTTATATCTAAAGATGCTGTTTTAGACGTGTAGTTAGCACTTGCTCTTTGGCTTGTTAAAGATATATCTCTTGTAGAGTCTGTCATTTGCCAAGCATAACCTACTTGATACAAGAAGTTTGTCTTGTCATCAATTATGGGTATATTTCCATAGACTAAAGTAGTAAGTACATCTAGCTTTGAGCTTTGTGAAACATTATTTACATCTATATTTGCTCTTGTATAAAATAATGCAACTCCTAAATTTTGATTATCTTTGTACTCTCCATCAAACCCTATGCCTAGTCCATATGCATTTAGATCAAATCCATTGATTCCATCTTTATCATTTTGAGAACCAAAAGAACCAAATGGTTTTACCCATACATTTTTATGCACAAACATTTCATCTCCAGAGCTTAATCCTCTTTGACCAATATTTACATTTTGTCTTTGTTCCACTATTCCTGAGATACCATTAGATATCTGTGAACTTGCAGCAACTCCAGCCGCAGTAGTTTGTGGAGTTGTACTCTCTATTGCTTCAGCAACCTCTTCATCTGTACTTAAGGCATCTAAAGAAGTAAAGAAACTATCCATTTCAGGATTATTCCCAGCTTTAATTTTATCTAGTGCAGATGCAGCTGCTTGCTCGGGTGTTGCTCCTCCTCCTTCAATAGTTGAATCAAAATAGGAATCACTTAAAGCTTGAACTGTTATTCCACCAATCCCTACAGTTTGAAAATCTATATTTCCTATGGCTCCTGCACCAAATGAAGTAACTACCAATACATATTGGGTATCGGTTGTCATAGATACATCAGAGAGAAGAGCTAAAAGTCCACTTCCATCATCATCATTTCCTACAATAATATTATCCATTGGTTTATTAGGATCGAAAGATGAGTATAAAAGTAAAAAAGGATCATTAACTGCACCTCCTGTTGTTCTAATATCATACATTCCACTAGCAGTAGGAGTCAAGCTTTGTGCCAAATAGCTATATAGAGACGATAATTGTGCCGTAAAACTACCTGCTCCTAAAGTTAGTTGTGTACCAAAGCTATTATTAAAATTTGGTCTGTAAAAAGTTTGCTCTGTTGTTAATGTCCCTGAAAAATTTGTAGTAACAGCAGGAGATGTTAAAGCAGAAGTAGTTGACAGAATTAAACTATATAAAATAGCAGAAGATAACTTTCTTTTCATTTTAGTACCTTGTTTTTAATAATTATAACTTAAATAACTTATAAATTTACTTATTTTTGCTATAGTATTTTGATCTAGCAATAATAAATCATTAGCTAATCAAAACAAAGATAATATTAAAAATACTATTTCTGAATAGTTGTAAAACTTTTACTAATTCAAATAATAATTAATAGATATTAATTATTTATTAATATCTGATTTGGCTACACTCATATAATAATATTAGAGGTATATAGTATTATATTTCAAAGAGTTTGTTGTTGATATAACAAGTTCAATAACCTGTAGAGACTGTGAAAGAACTAACCCTATATAAGTAAAAAGAATTGAGCTTAAGAATATTTTTTAAGATTCAGATGTATAAACTCATTTTCTGACGAAAAAAAGCTTTAAAAAAGGATAGAACTGCAATGTATTCTGCTATTTCTTGTTTTATATCCTCAATATTGCCACTTTTACTGGCTTTTACCAGCTTTTGAAATAGTGTAATACCAATTAGATTTAACAATCGTCTAAAATTATAGGTGGGCATAATTAAAGCATTCTCTCTGTACCTTTTGGAACTTTCATTAAGTTTCAAACTAAATTGTTGAACTATTATATAATTTTGATGACAATCAGATACTGATACAAAACTCTGAATGGTCTTATCAAGTAAAATAGTAAGTAGTTTAAACTACTTACTATTTAAATTCTCAATAAATTTTAATATCATTCTAACCCCAGCGCCAGATCCTCCATAAGGATTATATCCCCAATTTCTTTCTTTATATGCAGCTCCTGCTATATCAAAATGAAGCCATTTTTTCTTATTCTCTTTTTTTATAAAATTATCTAAAAATAAAGAAGCGGTAATTGCACCTCCACCTTTAGAGCTTGTACTATTTACAATATCAGCTACGGAGCTTTTTATTAATTCAGGTAAATATCTATTATATGGCAAAAATCCAACTAATTCACCTGAAGCTTTTGAAGCTTTTTCAAATTTCTTTTTAAGACTTTTACTATGTCCCATAATTCCCGTTGAAAACTCACCAAGAGCTATAACACAAGCACCTGTTAACGTTGCCATATCAAAAATATAATCAATATCTTTAATCTCATCTTGGGCATAACATAAACAATCTGCTAAAACTAATCTACCTTCTGCGTCTGTATTTCTAACTTCAATTGTAACTTTATTTTTTGCAACTAAAACATCATCAGGTTTATAAGCCTCTCCTCCTATCATATTTTCAACAGCTCCAATTATTCCGTGAACTTCATATTCATAAGCTAAATTTTTTAAAGAATCCATAATACCTAAAACTGCGGCACCTCCACTTTTGTCACATTTCATAGTAACCATACCAGTAGATGATTTTAAACTTAATCCTCCTGAATCATAAGTAAGTCCTTTTCCAACAAGAACTATTTTCCCTTTTGGATTCTTTGGTTTATATGTTAAATGAATTAATTGGCTTTCATGTCTTGAAGCACGACCTACTGCTAACATAGCATTCATGCCATTATTAAGTAAAAACTCTTCGCCATATATTTTACATTCTAAATTATTCTTAGCAGCTATTTTTTTTGCATCTTTTGCCATAGTTATAGGAGTATAATCCTCAGGAGTTGTATTAACAATAGTCCTAACCATATTTACACTTGAACATATTGTTTTTATATCTTCTAAATCTTTTTTCAATTCTTCTATATTTTTTTTACTGTTTTTTGTATCAATTAAAATATCAAAACTACTGTTTTTAACTTTTGATTTATATTTTTGAAACTCATATGAACCTAGAAGTAAACCCTCAACTAAAGTTTTTAAATCTAACTCTTTTTTATCTTCGGCTAAAGCTATTTTTATTTTTTTAAACTTATATTCTTTTAATTCATTTATAGCATTACTAGCAGCAATTTTTAAATCTTCATTTTTTAATTTACTAAGACCTATATACAATTTTTTTGCATCTGTAAGAAGTAAATTTTTACCCTCTTTTGCTTCAAAATTAAACTCTTTTAAAATCTTTATTGTTTGCTTATTTAAAGCTTTAAAATCTTTTATAAATATCACTTCAATATCAAAATTTTTTATATTTTCAACCAATTCTATTTTCATAAAAATCCTTTTATATTTTTAAATATTATACTCTTTTGAACTATCTAATTGCTAAAAATAAATCAAATACCCCTATTTGATTGAAATAAAAGAAAAATTAGATAGAATTTGCTCATAAAAATACAAAGGGATATAATGAATATTATTGTTAATGGGGAAGAAAAACAATTTACTGAAAATGCAACACTTCAATCAATTATTAATGAATTACAAATTGAAGATAAAGTTATGGCCGCAGCTGTAAATATGGAGATTGTAAAAAAAGATGAATGGAATAACTATCTTGTTAAAAATGATGATAAATTAGAATTATTACAATTTGTTGGTGGAGGATGATAAATCTTCCATCTATTTCTTTTTCTTCTAAATATTGTGACAAAAATTGAGTCGGAGTAAAGGCGATATTGCTGAAAAAAAAGCTTGTGAATACTTACTCTCACAAGACTTTAAAATCATTGAAAAAAACTTCTATGCCAAAAAACTAGGAGAAATTGATATTATTGCAGAAAAAGAAGAAGTATTTCATTTTGTAGAAGTTAAATCAGCAGATGATTATGAAATAGCTGTTAATAATATTACTAAATCAAAACTCTCAAAACTAAAAAGAAGCGTAGATTATTATCTTCAAATAAAAAAATTGAATATCAGTTTTTGCATAGATGCAATTATTGTGGTAGAGAATGATATTGAGTTTTTAGAAAATATTACTTTTTGAATTAATCAGTAAAACTAATCATAAGTAGAATCCATATCAAAATCATCGATTTCTAATACGGGAACATCTTTTAAAGATTCTTCATTTACTTTAGCACCTTCTAAATCTATATAAAAAGACTGCTTTCGAGCGTACTCTTTTTCTCTTTCCATCTCTATTTTTATTTGTTTTTCAATTCTTATTTTCTTTTTTTCATCATTTTGCTTTTCAATACTTTTACCCGCAACTTTTTCAGAAGCAAAAAGAGTTAAACTCAATATAAATACAAATAATATAATAGCTTTCACTTATAGACCTTTATTTATTTTTCTTATAATAATCATATCTGATTTTATTAAAAAAACAAATCTATGTTTCAATAATTTTTATAAATTAGCGACGGCATCTTCTTATTTTTATATAAATTATTCGAAATATTCTTTTTATATTTATAAAAAATCTTGTTGTATATGTTGCATCACTATTTACAATTTCTTCACCAAGTTTTACATTTAAAGCATCGCTTTTTTTCATTGATAAAAGTTGAGAAGGGAAAACACTTCTATGTCCTGTCATTAAAAATGCAATAATTACAGATAAAGCAGCATAATGTCCCACATGAATACCAAAAAGTTCAACCGCCATTATAATTGCAGCAATAGGGGCACTTGTAGCTCCTGCTAGAACACTTACAAAGCCTAAAGCAGCAAATAAAGGAATATATCCATCAACTAAAGATCCAAAGAAATTTCCACTTGTGGCGCCTATATAAAATATTGGAGTAATAACTCCACCACTACCACCAAATCCTAAAGTTAAAGACGTAAAAATAGTTTTTAAAATAAAAGCATACCAAGGGACACCTTCATGGTCAAGATGACTAGAAGAAATGGATTCTTTTATGGTTTCAAAACCTAAACCTAGATAATGATCCCCAAATATAAAAGTTAAAAACACAATAAAAACACCTGCTAGAAAAGCTTTTAGCATATAGTGCATTTCTATCGATTTTGCAAAATTATGTATTGCTTTTAATGTAGTAATAACAAAATCTGCAACCAGACCAAAAAATATTCCAGCTAAAACTACTTTTGCTATAAGTACATAATTAAGATCAAAAGTAACGTAATAAGCTAAATCAAAATAGGTATAACTTATTCCAAACATTTTTGCTACAAAAAAAGCTGAAAATCCGGCAACAATTGAAGGTAATAAAATATCATACATTAAAACACCAACAATTAAAATCTCAACTCCAAAAATAGCTCCGGCAAGTGGCGTGCCAAATACTGAGGCAAAGCCTGCACTAATACCACAAATCACCATCTTTTTTCTATCTCTTTTTGAAAATCTAAATAGTGTTGCAATAAAAGAAGCTGCTGCTGCTCCTATTTGTGCCCCAGGTCCTTCTTTACCTACTGAACCACCTGCAAATATTGTAATTACTGTTGCTATTAGTTTTATAGGAATAACAGATAGTTTTATTTCTCCTGCATTTTTATGTACAGCTTCAATAACTTTTTCAGTTCCATGCCCTTCAGCAGATGGAGCGAATTTTTTTACAATATATACGGTTATTGCTAAAGCAAAAGGAAGGGTGTAATAATATTCAAAAGGTAATAAACCTCTTGAGTCTTCGAAGTATTCTAAAAGCCTCAGAAAGAAAGCAACAATAAGTCCAATTATTGCTCCAATAGAGGAAGATATTAAAATCCATTTTGTGATTGATGCGAACATAACTGTTTGTTCTGTTATATGATTTCTTACGTTTTTATTATTATCCATTTTATGACTACTTGCAGTTATTTATCTTTTCACAGCTTAACATAAAAATTATAATTTTATGTCATAAAAATGGCTAAATAATGACTTTATTTTTCAATTTAATTATTCTTTATGTTCTTTGCCTTCTAAGTATTGTGATATAGTCTTAAATTCATCAATATCTCTAGCTTCACATCCTAAAATTTCGCCTAATGACTTAACTCCCATTGACAAAAGATATTGTAAATTTGCATCAAATGTTGCTTCTTCTATTACCCAAATATTATCTTTATGTGTTTCAAACATAAAACCTCCATTTGGGATTGGAGTCATTGATAAAACTACTGTATAATGATTTTTTATAATTGATTCTTTAGTTGAATACATTAATCCAATATTATATTCTTTTTTTGAAAACCCTCTAACTATTACAACTAATACTTTCTTCTCACCTGACTTTGAATTATTAAAAATATTAATAAGCTCTTTTATTGTGCCATAACCTGGAATCTTCGAATAAATTTTATTAACAAAATTCATTAGTCCAGTTTCAATAAAAACTCCTAAAATATAAGCTAAAAAAGCTAATAAAACCACCCCTATAAAAGTCCAAAGAATTGGAAACTGTGCAGGTTCAAAACCAACAAAATGGAAAAAATAGCCTGTTAAGGTATTCATCTTTTCATATATCCAAATTATAATTATAGTAATTGCTGCAATTGGAGCTAACCAAAATAAACCTTTTAATATTACTGTTATTATATGATCTTTCCCATGTGCTAAAAAGTTTTTGATTTGTGAAAACATTTGCTTCCTTAATTTTGATAGATTATTATATCTAATTCCCATACTTTGAGTATTTTATATGCAAAGTTTTACTTATTTTATTTCAAATTTTTGATAAAATAAAATATGGAAAATACATTATTAATAATATTCACCTCTCTTACTCTTGCCACAATATTAAATATAATATTGAGAAAGCTATCTATTTCGCATATCATTGGTTATATTCTAACAGGGATAATAATTGCTTATACTTTTAACTTCAATAAAGAATTAAATTTAGATCCTTTGGAGTTAATAGCAGAATTTGGAATTGTATTTTTAATGTTTACAATTGGTCTTGAAATGCCAATTGAAAAATTAAAAAGAATGAAAGAAATTCTTTTTGTAAATGGTTTTTTACAAGTGGCCCTTAGTTCAACAATAATATTTTTGATTTCCAAATATTTATTTAATATAAATACAAATTCATCTTTAATAATAGCACTTGCTTTTTCTTTATCCTCAACAGCAATTGTTTTAACTTATTTAAAACAATCAAAAGATATATATACTCCTTATGGAGAAAAATCAACTGCAATTTTAGTTTTTCAAGATTTAGCTGTAATTCCAATACTCTTATTAATATCCTTTTTATCAAACGACACTTTAAGTTTGAATGAAATCTTACTAAAAACATTTTTCTTAGCTTTTTTTATTATTCTTTTTATGTTTACAGTTGGTAAAAGACTAATGAACCGCTTACTACATTTAGCTTCAAATACTAGATTAGAAGAGTTGTTTTTAGCCTCTGTCTTATCAATTGTTATGGGAACTTCAATCCTTGCTCACTCATTAGGTTTTACATACTCTTTAGGAGCGTTTATTGCAGGAATGATTATTGCAGAATCTAGATATCATATAAAAGTAGAATCTGATATTGCTTCATATAAAGATTTGCTTTTAGGAACTTTTTTCTTTTCAGTTGGAACCAAAATTGATATTATGTTTTTTCTAAGCAATATTCACTATGTATTTTTAGTTTTTATTATAACTGTACTTATAAAAGCTTTAGTAATTTATATTTTAATTAGAAGAAAATCCAATAAGAGTGATTCTATTAAAGCAGCAATTGCTCTTTGTCAAGTAGGAGAATTCTCTTTTGCAGTTTTTGCACTTGCTGCTTCTAGTAATATTCTAGATCCAAATCTTGCAAGTTTTTTGATTCTAGTTACTGTTTTATCTATGATTTTAACTCCCTTTATTGTGAATAATATTTATAAAATTGCTTCATTTTTTGTTGTTGAGTTTTATGAATCTGATAAAATCACCCCTATTAATAAAAAGAACCACACAATCATTTGTGGATATTCAACATTAGGAAGAGTTATAGCTCAGCAATTAGATGAAAAGAATGAATCTTTTGTGATTATCTCAGATAATTTAAAACATGTTATTAGTGCAAGAAAAATCGGATTTATGGCTTATTTTGGACACCTTGAAAAACATTCAGTTTTAGAATCTCTTAAAGTAGAGGAAGCTTCTAGTATAATAATAACCTTAAGAGATGTAAAACAAAAAAAGCTTATTTGTGAAGCTATATTAAATTTTAAAAGCGATGCAAAACTTATTGTAAGAATTGATACAAAAAAAGAGAAAAAAGAACTAAATGATTTACAAATAAAAGAGTTTATAAACTCTTCTATTGAAACAGCTAGTTTGATGGTAAACAAGGCATTATCTTAGTTTTTTATAATAAAAAAGGAGTATTGAAATAAATCCAATACTCCTTTTATCTACTATAGAAGGACGTTTCAATTAGTAGGTAAAAAATTTTAACCAAGCTTTATAGCAAAACAATAGCATTGAAATAAATTTAACACTTTTTAATCACTTTTTGAATAAAATAGCGAAATTAAGAGGAGAAACTATTGTACTTCAAAGAATTAAATAGTATCAAAAAATCTAATCGCCTTCGTACTAGAAAAATCTATGACCAAAATCTAATTGATTTGGCCTCAAATGATTATTTAGGACTTGCATCAAATAAAGAACTTTTCCAAAATGCTTATAAAAGAGTTCTACAAGAACAATATACTTCACCAAAAGCTTCAATGCTTGTTAATGGTTACAGTCTAATTCATAAAGAGTTTGAAGATACCTTAAAAAAAGCAAATAACTTTGAAGATGCTTTAGTAGTAGGAAGTGGTTTTCTAGCAAACATTTCATTAATTGAAGCCCTTGTTAGAAAAGGTGATGTTTTATTTATAGATGAAGAATATCATGCAAGTGGAATGCTAGCAACAAAACTCTTAAGTGAAAAACAAGTTATAGTTTTCAAACATAATGATTATAAAGATTTACAAATTAAATTTAAAAATACAGAGAACAAAGGAAGAAAAATCATTGCAATAGAAGGCGTATATTCTATGCAAGGAGATTTAGCACCTAAGCAGATATTTGATTTTGCAAATGAAGAAAATGCTTTGTTAATAGTTGATGAAGCACACTCTTCTGGAGTAATTGGAGATAATCTACTTGGAATTTTTGATTTTTATAAGATTAAGCCAAAAAAGAATCATATTAAAATGGGCACTTTAGGAAAAGCTTACGGAAGTTATGGGGCTTATATTTTAGCTTCAGCAAATATTATTGAGTTTTTACTAAACCGAGCTAAGGCAGTTATTTATACAACTGCGCCTTCTTTGTTTGATATGGCACTAGGACATGAATCTTTAAAATATATTTTAGAAAACAAAGAAAAATTAAAAGAAAAGATAAGTGCGAATTTACAAGTTATAAATGATAATTTAGGTATAAGTTCACATAGTTTAATTATTCCAATTGAGATTGGAAATAATAAAAAAGTTTTAGAAATACAAGATATTTTAAAACAAAAAGGCTTTTTAGTTGGGGCAATTAGGCAACCAACGGTTAAAAATGCAATAATACGGCTAATTGCTAAAGTTGACGTAAGTTCTAAAGACTTAGCTAAAACATGTAGCATACTAGAAGAGTTAAGATAAAAAAGTTACAAAGAATTTAGGAAAACAATAATGACATTAAAAGATTTAGTAAAAGGGAATGAAGATTTTATAAATAATAAATTTCCCCAAATGGAAAAAGAATTACAAGATTTAGTCAAATTTGGGCAAAAGCCCCAAATTATGTTTATAGGATGTTCAGATAGTAGAGTTACTCCTGATTTAATGCTTGATACAAAACCTGGAGATATGTTTATTTTAAGAAATGTAGGTAATTTTGTTCCTCCTTTTAAACATGATGAAGACTTTCATAGTAGTGCAGCTGCGATTGAGTTTGCAATTGCAGTTTTAGAAGTGAAACATATTATTATTTGTGGACATTCTCATTGTGGGGCTTGTAAAAGTTTATATGATGAAATTCCTGATAATGAATCCTTTGTTCATATTAAAACTTGGCTAAAACTTGGAAAAGAAGCTAAAGAAACAACTTTAAAAAATAAAAATTTCACAAATAAAGAAGAAATGTATAGAGCAACGGAGAGAAATTCAATAAGACATCAACTTGATAATCTATTAACTTATCCTGATGTTAAAAGACTCTTAGAAGAAAATAAATTAGAAATACATGGTTGGTATTATAATATTGCTACAGGTGAAATTGAGTATTATAAACAAGAAGATGATACATTTAGACCTTTATGTGAGATGAAAATATGAGTGAGATAGAAGTAAGGAAGCTTCCTAAAAAAAGTATTTTTATAATCCTTATTATGGCTTTAATTTGTATTGCAGGATTTATTTTTATTGTACAAACGAAAAATATGAAAATGGAAGAAGTACTAGCTACTTTGGGGCATAAAAATATAGAAAATATAAAAGTAATAAATAAAATGAATGTAGAAGATAAGAAAACTAGAGCTAAAAGCACAGTTTATAAGGTTAATTTTTATGATATTAATCAACAAAAAGAATGTATGGGTTTCATTATTAGAGCAAACCGTGGGAAATATTCTAAAGACTTAGATTGTAAATAAAAATGCAAATAAAATCAATATTAATTTAAAAGAGAAATAGATGAGTATAATAGAAAAATTAGATAATAACGAACGACTATCGTATGAAGATGCAATAAAACTTTATGATTTGGACCTTTTTACCTTAGCCTCTTATGCAAATAAAATAAGAGAAGAGAAACATGGTAAAAAGACTTACTTTAATATAAATAGACATATAAATCCAACAAACGTTTGTAAAGATGTTTGTCAATTTTGTGCATATAGTGCAAGTAGAAAAAATCCTAAGCCATATACTTTAAAACATGAAGAAATTATGAACATGGTTGAAGAGTCTTCAAAAAATGATATTAAAGAAGTACATATTGTATCTGCACATAATCCAGAAACTGGATTAGAATGGTATTTAGATATTTTTAGAAAAATAAAAGATAAATATCCAAATATTCATGTAAAAGCATTAACAGCAGCAGAAATTCATTTTTTATCTGAAGAATATAATTTAACATATGAAGAAATTATTTCTAAAATGATTGAAAGTGGTGTTGATTCAATGCCTGGTGGTGGAGCAGAAATTTTTGATGAAGGTGTTAGAAAAAGAATTTGTGGGGGAAAAGTAACTTCACAACAGTGGCTTGATATTCACAAAATCTGGCATAAAAGAGGTCATCAAAGTAATGCAACTATGCTTTTTGGTCATGTAGAAAAAAGAGAACATAGAATTGACCATATGATAAGATTAAGAGACTTACAAGATATAACAGGTGGCTTTAATGCCTTTATTCCTCTTGTATATCAAAAAGAGAATAATTTTTTAAAAGTAGAAAGTTTCTTAACAGGACAAGAGATTTTAAAAACAATGTCAATTGCTAGAATCATTTTAGATAATATTCCTCATATAAAAGCTTATTGGGTTACATCAACAATAAAACTAGCTCTATTAGCTCAAGAGTTTGGTGCAAATGATTTAGATGGTACAATTGAAAAAGAATCAATTCAAAGTGCAGCAGGAGCAGCTAGTGCAAATGGTATGCCTTTAAATGACTTTGTAGAGTTGATTAAAAATTCTAAATTTACTCCTGTTGAAAGAGATTCTGTTTATAATGAAATCAAAGTCTGGTAATTTTAAAAAAAGGCCTTATCATGAAAAGTAATTTTTATCTTATACTTGTTTTATTTCTAACTCAATGTTCATTGTATGCACAAGATTTAAGAATAAGTATTAATCAATTATCAAAAAATCTCACAGCTTATAAAATTATTGATGTGAGAAATTCTGAAGATTTTTCGATTAGTCATATAAAAAACTCTTTAAATTTTCCCGTTTCACAAAGCTATGAAAATAAAAGAATTGATGGCAAAATTATAAAACCTAATAAAATGCAATTACATTTAAGAAAGTTAGGATTAGATGTTGATGATCAAATAGCTATATATGATGATGGCTCTTTTTTTGATGCGGCTAGAGTATTTTGGACTTTTGAGGTTTATGGATTTAAGAATGTTAAACTAATTAATGGTGGCTTTGATGCATTAGAAAATCAAAAACTACCTATTTCTTCAGAAATATTAAAAGTTAAGCAAAGTAAGTATATTCCATCAATTAATAACCAAAGGTTATCTACAAAATTCACTACACAAATTGCCACTAGAAATCCAAATCAAATTATTATTGATGCAAGAGATTATGATTCTTATATAGGTAAAAAATCTTTAGCAAAAAGATATGGACATATTCCAAAAGCAATCCATATACCAGCAGTTCATAATTTAGAAACAAAAGAAGAATTATCAAAACTAAAAGAAGTTAATGCATTAAAAGACTTATACAAAGATGTTAATAAAAATAAGAAAGTTGTTATATACTGTGCTATAGGTAGGGTTGCATCTACAAATTATTTTGCACTTAGAGAACTTGGCTATGATGTTTCTAACTACGATGCTTCTTGGAAAGAATGGGGAAATGATTTTGATTTACCTATTATAAATGAAGTAACAACTAAAGCTAAGTAATGTGGAATCAGTTTAAAATAAAAACTCAACTTTTGGCTTTTATGACTATAATTGTAATAGTTATTGAAGCAGCAACATTATTTTTTATTCTAAATATTCAGAAAAAAGAGCATCAGAATAATGCAATTTCCCAAACAAAAGCAATTACTAAATCTTTAAACAATGACTTATTGAAATATGTATTAAATCCTAATGCTGATATGCTAGCTGATATTACTTATAGATTATCTGCATTTGAAAAAATCAAAGGTGTTATCTTATATGGAGAAAATAAAAATGCAATTTTTAAATATGGTAATATTGAAAATCTTGAAGAAAAACAATTAGCTTTATTCAAAAAAAAGATAATTTTTACAAATGAACATCTATTTATAAAAGAAGATATTTCTGCGGATGGATATACTTTAGCTTATCAATTAATTGACGTAGATTTATCTTCCTTCAAACAAAGAGAAGAACAAATTACTTATACTTTACTTGCAATATTTCCCTTTGCAATACTTTTTGGATTTATAATTAGTCTATTCTTAAGTAAAAGCTATACAAAACCATTTATAGAATTGTTAAATATAATGAAAAAGAGTGATCCTACAAACAATAAAGTTTCTACACTTAAAACTAATGCAAATAATGAGATTAAAGAGCTCTTTGATGGTTTTAATCTACAAATGGAACAAATATACAATTCATCTAAAAAATTACAATTTCAAGCAAGTCATGATCAATTGACAGGCATTTATAATCGATTCTATATTGAGGAAGAATTAAAAAATGCTCTAAAAAATGAAACTATAAAGGAATATAATTTATTATATATAGATTTAGATCAATTTAAATTTATCAATGATTCAGCAGGTTATCAAGCGGGTGATGAACTTTTAAAAATGATTACAAATGAATATTCTAGGTTTTTACCAAAAGATTCAGTTTTTGCAAGAGTTGATGGAGATGGTTTTATGGTTTTATTAAAAAAGACCTCTCAGAAAGAAGGAATAAACTATCTTAAAAAAAGTTTAGAAAAATTAAGTGACTTCAGATTTATTTGGCAAGGAGAGACATACTCAGCTTCAGCTTCCATTGCTTTAATATATTTTAAACCTTTTGAATATACTTTAAAAGAACTATTAAAAGCTTCTAGCACAACTTTACATACAGCAAAAGAAAAAGGAAGGAATAAATCTCACATTTATGACTCAAGTGATTCAATAACTAAAAGATTTAATACTGAACTTGAAACTGCTACTCTTATTAAAGAGGCACTTTCAAATGGCCCAGCAAGATTTGAACTTTTTGCTCAAGACATAGTTCCTTTACAAGAAGAAAGTTCAAAAGTAAGTTATGAAATTCTAATAAGAATGTGGGACAAGGATAAAAACCTTATATCCCCTATGGATTTTTTACCAGCAGCTGAGAGATACCAATTGATGGCAGAAATTGATATCTTTGTTTTTTTAACGTATTTAGAAACTGTCATAAAAAATAAAAAACATATAGATAAATTACATTCCGTACATATTAATATAGCAGGCTCTACATTAAATAATCCAGATTTCCAAATAAAAGTGAAAAAGGCCATAAAAGAATACAATTTCCCTTGGGAAAAATTAGAATTAGAGATTACAGAAAGCTCAGCAATTGGAAATTTCAACAAAGCTAATAAGTTTATAGCATGGCTTAAAACAGAAAATATTGGACTTGCATTAGATGATTTTGGAACAGGAATGGCTTCGTTTGAATATCTCAAGAGCTTGCCATTTGATGTAGTAAAAATTGATGGAAGTTTTGTGAAAGATATGCATACTGATCCAATAGATAAAGCCGTAATTAAATACATACAAGAGATTGCTCAATTGAAAGGTCAAGAAACTGTAGCTGAGTATATTGAGACAAAAGAAGATGTAGAAGAATTAAAAGCAATTGGAATAACATATGGGCAAGGTTACTTCTTAGGAAAACCTAGACCACTTAATTCCTGGCTTGATTAAATAAAACTATTTAGGTTGGTGAAACTGTAAAGTAAACTCAACCTCTATTCCAGCTTCCGTTTTTATAAAACTAATTGGATAATAAATATTTATAGAATAAAGTTCATTATTTAAAGTATTAATAATTTCAAAAAACTCTAAAGGTTTTTGAATAACTACATTTACTAAATAATTAAAAGTTACAATTTCAGAGTTAAAATTTGATTTAAAAGTCACAATTGCATCTTTAGGAAAGAGCATTTTTATTTGTTCTGTAACTGTTATTATTGGAATAAATTCATTTAATTCATAAGCATCACTATAATTTTTTAACTTAACAATATTTTTATTTTTTAAAGCTTCTGCTTTTACTTCTCCGTCTAAAATAACACCTTTTTTATCTTCTTTAAAAATTATAGTTGTGGCTTCATATGTTTTTAAAAGTTCTGGTTGAATAACTTTTATATAAGTATCTTTATTTAAGAAAAAGGCATTCATTTTCAAACTATTTTTTTCAAAAACCAACTCTTTTAATAAAATGTCATAAGGTATAATTTCTAAAGAGTTTAAAACTCTTTGTTCAACTAAGGAATTTTTTTCGATGTGATTTGGAAGTTCAATAACTTTTTTTATCACTTCTTTTTTTACTTCTACTTTATTTTCTTTCTTATTTAAAATCTGTTCAAAAGGTAAAAATACATAACCTAGAGCAAGAGCAGCAACAATTATAAATAAAGAAAAGATTAATGTTTTAAAAGTATTTTTAGGTTTTATTCTAGGCTTTATAAAGTTTTTAAGAGAATGAGTATCTTTTGATAATTCAAATAACTCTTCATCAATAGAAATTGGATGATAAGTTACATCAATCATAAATTCATCACTCATTGCCTTAATCTGCTCCGCAGAAAGAAGTTTTAAATTATATAAAATTGAAACTTTTTCAATAAAAATATTTTTTTTAGTAGAATAAAACTCTTCGATTGTATTTTTAATCGCTTCATATAATTCTAAAGCATAAATCTCATCATAAAGTTTTTGTCCTAAAACTTCATTCTCATAAAATTTACTTTCATTAATTTCTTCAAAAGCAGTTAATCCTATTCTTTTATTAAATACAATTTCACCTTTATCATTTAAGATCAGGCAAAAAGCTTGATTATTAAATAATAAGATCACAAGATTATTATTACAAGGATTTTGTTCAGTATGTAAATTTAAAATATGATAAGCTGAAAATATATAATCAATTCCACACTTATCAAAATAGTTTTTTGTTTCAAAAAGAGTATTTTTTAAAATTGCAATATCATAGTCATTGTTTAAACTTGTTATTGCATAATCTTTAAATTTTTTATTTTTATTTATAATTTTTGTATCATCTTGAATAAGTAAAGAAGAGATATATGTATTATCAATTTGTGAGGCATGAGCATTTAATTTTGTTGCAATATCACGGCCTAGAATATCATCTTTTGCTATAAAAGTAGAACTATTTGTTTCAACAATATCGTTGTTATTGAGCTTTTTATAATTTATCTTTAGCTGAGTTTTGTACTTAATAGCATTTATATATAAAGACTCTTTTGAAAACATATTATTTTAAACCCTTATTTCATAGCATTGATAAGCATTTTTTCTTTTATTAACTCTCTTGCTTCTTCTACTTCTAAAGAACTTATATCAAGTGGTTCTTGAATAAAAAACTCTAAAGTCCCAAAAGGTTTTGGAATAATAAATTTATCCCAAGAGTTAAATTGCCAATATTTACTTGGCTTACAATTAAATATTAATATTTTAGCATTTGTCTTCTTTGAAATCGCTACAACTCCAGGGGCAACTGAATGTCTAGGACCTCGTGGTCCATCAGGAGTTATTGCAATATCATCACCTCTTTTAATTTCTTTAATAGCAGAAATCAAAACTTTTGCAGCTCCTCTTGAGCTTGAACCTCTAACTGAATGAATTCCCAAATACTCTACAGTTCTTGTAATTACCTCTCCATCTTTATGCTCAGATATCATAGCACTTACTTTTCCTGTAGGTTTTAGTTTTTGATAATTAAAAGGTTGCATCAAAAGTTCACCATGCCAAAAAGTCACAAGATAAGCCTCATCTTTATTTATTTTTGGATGGTGAAATACTTTTTTATTTGTAAGATAAATAACTCTTACAAGAACTTGCATTATAAAAGGGAAAACTTTTGTTTTTAAAAAAAGTTTCATTTAATTTACCACTTCACCTTTAAAAGCCGTTCTACTTGCACTTGTGATTTTAACATCAACAATACGACCAAGAAGCTCATCACTTCCTTTTACAAAAACTTGACAATAGTTATCTGTAAATCCAGAAACTTCACCATTTGGTTTTAAAGTTTCAAATAAAACACTTACTATTTTTCCAATATTTGGATTCATTAATTCACTTTGATGAAGTTTATGAAGCTCTATAACTTCTATAAGTCTAGCACTTCCTATCTCATCAGAAATCTCTTTATCTTTCAATTCCAAAGCTTGAGTATTTGGTCTTGGAGAATATTTAAAATTAAAAATTTGATCAAATTTAACTTGATTTATTACATCTAGTGTATCTTCAAAGTCTTCTTGTGTCTCGCCTGGAAATGCTACAATAATATCAGTTGTAATTCTTACTTCTGGAACTAAATCTCTAATCTTCTTAGCTCTATTTAAAAACCACTCTTTTGTATATCCTCTTTTCATGGCTTTTAAAACTTTTGTTGAGCCACTTTGTAAAGGCATGTGAATACATTTAGAGATTTTTGGATTTCTTGCAAACTCTTCAATAAATTCATCATCCATATGCAATGGATGGGGAGAAGTAAATCGAATTCTTTCAATACCCTCTATTTTAGAAACTTCTTGTAATAGTTTTGTAAAATTTGTTTTTGCTCTTTTATCAGAAAATCTTCTTCCATATGAATTTACATTTTGTCCTAGAAGTGTTACTTCTTTTGCTCCATTTTTTGCATCTTTTTCAATCTGCATTACAATCATTTCAGGTGGGATTGAAATTTCATCACCTCTAGTTGCTGGAACAATACAATACGTACACTCTTTATCACAACCAATAGAGATATTTACTGAAGTTTTATAAAGGTTCATCCCTGATGTTGCAAATTGGTATGTTGAATCATCATAATCTATATCAATTTCAACTGCACCTTTTGTATCAATAATATCTTTTATCTTTGAAATATTTCTAGCACCTAAAACAAAATCAACGTAAGGTGCTCTTTTCATAATATCAGAGCCTAAATGAGAAGCGGTACAACCACAAACTCCAATTTTAGCACTTTTCTTTTTCTTTTTATTAAATTGTCCAATTTCTGAAAACAATTTTGAAACAGGCTTTTCTCTTACTGAACAAGTGTTAATGATAATTAAATCTGCCTCTTCCATATCATTTGTAACTGAATAATTTTTATGTTCTTTTAATTCAGAAATTATATGTTGGCTGTCAGTGTCGTTCATCTGGCAGCCAAGCGTTTCAATAAATAGTTTTTTTTCTTCTTGTTTAATCATATTTTTTTATACTTTTTCTGCACCTTTTAAAGGGCATGAACCTCATACATATATTCGTCATCTGCTAAACCATACTTTACTTCTCTAAAGTAAACGTTGTAACCTTCATCTTCTAATGCATCAACTAAAGACATCATATCTTTGTGAGAATTATCTCTATCAAAATAAAATATTTTTTCACCATCTTTTTCTAACTCTTCTTTTACCTTATCAAGTTGAACTTTTTTTGGTTTTTCACTAAGTTCGTTTCTTGCATATAATAATTCCATATCATTAAGCCTTTATCTTTTTTAATTAGCTAAATAGTATATCTTAAAATTGCTTTTATTTGTATAAAAGCAATTTTAAGATATACTATCAACCTACTCTACATTGGAAATCAAAAACATTACATTTCAATGTCAACAAAGAAGGTTATTTAATGGATAAGATTATAGATATTTTAGATTCTATTGCCTATGAAAAAGGTTTAAAAATAGAAGATGTTGAAAATGCATTAAAAGAAGCATTAGTAAAAACAGCTGAGAAAATGGTTGATTCGACGTTAAGATTCGATGCAGAAATTGATAGAACAAATAAAAGATTAAAATTATTTCAAAAAATTGAAGTAATTAATAATGATGATGAAAGATTACTTGAAGATGGTATGGATCAATGGGATAATGTAATTAGTAAAGAGAATTATATTTCATTTGACGAAGCTAAAGAGATTGATGAAGACTTAGAAATTGGAGACTTTGTTAATTATGATTTAGAATTTGAAAATATGGGAAGAAATGCAGCTACTATTTTACATAATAACTTCGAATATAGAATTCAAAGATTTTTAGAAGAAACATTACTTAGTAAATACAAAAATAAAATTGGAAAAACTATTAGTGGAAGTGTTACACGAATTGATAGACAAGAAAATACTTTTGTTGAAATTGGTGAAGTTAAAGGTATGCTTCCTAGAAAAAGTAGAATTAAAGGTGAATCTTTTAAAATAGGTGATACCGTTAGTGCGGTAGTTAGAAGTGTAAATATTGATAAAGTAAATGGATTAGTTGTTGAAATTTCAAGAACAAGCCCTAAATTCTTAGAATCCCTTTTAACTTTAGAAGTTCCTGAATTAAAAGATGGCATTATTATTATTGAAGCAAGTGCTAGAATCCCAGGTTCAAGAGCAAAAATTGCACTTTCAACTACTGACGCACAAGTTGACCCAATTGGTTCAATTGTTGGAGTAAAAGGTGTTAGAATTATGTCTGTTTCTAGACAATTAAGTGGTGAGAATATTGACTGTGTTGAATATTCAGATATTCCAGAAAAATTCATTTCAAGAGCTTTATCTCCTGCAATTATCTCAAATGTTAAAATTGAAAGATACGCTGAGTATGGAGTAAAAGGAAGAGCAATTGTTACTATTCCTGGAGATCAAAAATCAAAAGCGATTGGAAAAGCTGGTTTAAATATCAGACTTGCTTCAATGTTAACTAAATATGATATTGAGTTAAAAGAGATTGGTGGAGGATTAGTTGGAAATACAGGCGATCCTAAAGAGCAAGAGAAAATGACTGATACAGCAAGTTTAGAGGCACTATTTAAATAATGGAAAAGATATCTATTTTTGATTCAGTAAAAAAAGAGAAAGTAGTATTTAAGCCAATTAAAAACAATGATGTAAAAATCTACGTTTGTGGACCTACAGTGTATGACGATTCACACTTAGGCCACGCTCGTTCTGCAATAGCTTTTGACCTTTTACATAGAGTTTTAAAAGCAAATAACTACAATGTAATTATGACAAAAAACTTCACAGATATTGACGATAAAATCATAAAAAAAATGCATGAGACAAATAGAAGCTTAGAAGATATTACAAGTGAATATATAAATGCATATAAAAATGATATGAATGTTTTAAATATTTTACCAAATACAATTGAGCCAAAAGCCACACAAAATATTGATATTATGATTGAGATGATAAATGATTTAATGTCAAAAGATATAGCTTATAAAACTTCAAATGGCGTTTATTTTGATGTTTCAAAAGATCATGAATATGGTTCATTATCAAAACGTGCAAGTGATGAGAACTCAATTGCAAGAGTTGAAACAAATACTGAAAAAAGAAATTCAAGTGATTTTGCACTTTGGAAATTTGAAAAAGCTGATGATGTAGCATATGATTCACCTTTTGGAAAAGGACGGCCTGGTTGGCATATTGAATGTTCTGCTATGATTAATAAACATCTAGCTTACAAAGATGAATCCTACCAAATTGATATTCATGGAGGGGGAGCTGATTTACTTTTTCCTCATCATGAAAATGAGGCTGCACAAACTAGATGCTCTGGAAATGTAAATCTTGCAAAATATTGGATGCATAATGGTTTTGTAAATATTGATGGTGAAAAAATGAGTAAATCACTTGGTAACTCATTTTTCTTAAAAGATATTTTAAAATCATATTCAGGTGAAGTGATAAGATTTTATTTATTAACTGCTCAATATAGAACAGATTTCAACTTCAATGAAGAGGACTTATTATCTTCTAAAAAAAGATTAGACAAACTTTATAGAGTTAAAAAAAGAGTTTATGGCTTAGGTAAATCTTTTGTTAATGAAGAGTTTAAAACTAATTTATTAAAAGCTTTAAATGATGATTTAAATTCTGCAAAAGCAATTTCAATTATTGATGAGTATATAAATAAAGCAAATGAAACTCTAGATAAAGAAGCAAAAAATAAAAACTTCAAAAAAGAATTAGTAGCAAGCTTTGAATTTATAAATGAAATTTTTGGAATTGGAAATACTGATGCATATAAATATTTTCAGTTTGGAATATCTCAAGAAGATATTTTAAATATAGAATCTTTAATTGAAAAAAGAAATGAAGCTAAAAAAAACAAAGATTTTGAAACTGCTGATAAAATCAGAGATGATATTTCTTCTTTAAATGTATCAATTATGGATACAGCAAATGGCGTTGTTTGGGAAAAACTATAAAATCAAATTAACAAAGTAAATCAAGCTAAAATTAGTTTATAACTAAAATAGCTTGATTAGTTTATTGGATGAAAATGCAAAAAATAAAAAACCTAGTCGAATCAAAAAAATTTCAAAACTTTATTATTATCCTAATTATTCTAAACGGTATCACAATGGGTTTAGAAACTTCAAAACCTATAACTCAAGCATATGGAAGTTTAATTAATATCTTTGATAAACTTGTTATTACTATTTTTACTATTGAAATTACACTTAGAATTTATGCAAATAGATTCTCTTTTTTTAAAGACCCTTGGTCTTTATTTGATTTATTTGTAGTAGTTATTTCTCTTATTCCATCAAATGGAAGTTTTCAAGTTTTAAGAATATTAAGAGTTTTAAGACTATTTAGACTAATAACAATAGTCCCACAAATGAGGAAAATTGTTGCTGCACTTATTAGTGTAATTCCAGGTATGTTATCAATTGTTGGATTAATGAGTTTAATTTTTTATGTCTTTGCAATAATGGCAACAAGTCTTTATTCTAATAGCTTTCCCCAATGGTTTGGAACACTAGGAGAATCATTTTATTCTTTATTTCAAATTATGACTTTGGAATCTTGGTCAATGGGAATAGTAAGACCTATAATGGAAGTACACCCTTATGCTTGGGCATTTTTTGTACCTTTTATTTTTGTTGCAACTTTCATAATGATAAATCTTGTTGTTGCAATTATTGTTGATGCTATGGCAATTTTAAAAGAAGAAGAGAAAAAAGATGCTAAGTTAGAAGAAGTTCAAGTATCAAAAAGTGAACTAAAAACAGAGATTGTATCTTTGAAAAAAGATATTCAAGAATTAAAACAAATTGTTTTAAAATTAAATTTGAAATAATATAAATAGTATACTCATAAAAAAAGGGGAAGTAGTAAAACTACTTCCCCTTTTTTATCACAAGATAATAAAATTATCTCATAAATGCAGCGTCAGTTACATTTTGTGTATTTACAATGTATGGAACTAATGCCATGTGTCTAGCTCTCTTAATAGCTTTTTCAACCATTTCTTGAGAGTTTTTAGAGTTACCAGTAAGTCTTCGAGGCATGATTTTACCTCTTTCACTCATTGATAATTTTAATAAATCTGCACTTTTATAATCAATGAAAGTAACTTTCATTTCAGTATATTTACAAAATTTCTTTCCGTATTTTCGTCTTTCAGCCATTTTTCTTATCCTTGTATTCTAGAACGGTATCTCATCGTTATCGATATCAATTTCAGGTATTTTATGCTCAGGAGCACTTTGTTGTGCTTGATTATTCATACCACCATAATTATTTTGTTGACTATTTTTTTGCGCAGGAGGATTATATTGATTTTGTTGTTGTTGTGGTTGTTGCACTTGTTGTTGTGGTTGATTATATCCAGCAGGATTGTATCCTGTTTGTGCATTATCAGTCCCCATGTTTTGTGCATCTGCTTTTGAATCTAACATTTTCATAGTATCAACTCTAAGAGCATGTTTACTTCTGTTAGTTCCATCTTGAGCAGTCCATTGTTCAAAAACTAATCTTCCTTCTAATAAAACTTTAGAGCCTTTTCTTAAGTATTGATTAGCAACTTCAGCACTTCTTCCAAACATATTGAAATCTAAAAAACAAACTTCATCTTTTTGTTCTCCAGTTTGAGTTTTATACTTATGACTTGTTGCAATAGCAGATTTTGCTAAAGCTGAGCCATTTGGCATATATCTAAGTTCAATATCTCTTGTTAAGTTTCCTACCATTACTACTTTATTATACATAAGTTACTCCTCTCAGTTTAATTATTTAGCTTTTTTAGCCGCTTCGTCGCTCATTTTAGTCCATGCAGCGATTTCTTTTTTATTTTCATATTTAATGAAAATAAATCTTAAAATATTTTCATTGATTCTATAATTTCTTTCGATTTCCGCAATTCCTGCAGGTACACCTTTGAAGTATGCTACGAAATAGTAACCTCTTTTGTTCTTTTCAATCTCATACGCTAGGTTTCTTGAACCCATATCATCGCATGATACGATTTCTCCACCAGTTTTCTCGATTGTAGCTTTAACTAAATCGATTTGAGCTACAGTTTCTTCTTCAGTAAGTGTAGGCTTAATAATAAACATTGTTTCATAATGTTTTAATTTTGACATATATATTCTCCTTATAGTTTTAGCCGGTATCTTTACAAATATCAGCAAGGTTTTTTGTAAAGTCTGTGATTTTATCTAATTAAAACTGAGATTTTTCTGAGGCAGGCTTGTAAGTACAGATTTTGATTCGATATTTTAGAGGATTTAAGCTCTAATTCTATGTTTAAAAGATAATCAAGTATCTCTAAAAAGCGCTCTGCTTTTATTCCAATAGCTAATCTTGTTTTCTTTTCCCATACATTTTTAGGAGGAATAAAACCTAAAATTTCTTTTGCATTAGCGCTACCATGAATTCTAGCATATGAACTAATCATAAATAATTGTTGTACAAAAGAGCTTATTTGATTTAAAAGATAAATTTCATTCATTCCCTCTTCAAGTAAAAGTTGTAAATCATCTGAAATATCTTGTGCTGACATTAGATTATGTAAAAAATCTTCAAAATTAACTGCACCAATCCCAAAACAATGTTTATTTACAATATCAGGAGTAATTCTCTCTTCTAAAATACTAAGTTTTCTTAAATCATTTACACATAAAGACAAATCTTGTCTATGCATAAAATAGATATGATTTAATGCAGACATATCGCAATTTACATTTAATTCTTTTGCTTGAGCTTCTAAAATTCTAATTGCTTCATTTTGAAAAGGGGAAAACATTCTAACACTAACAGCATTTAATTTACTTGTAAAATATCCTCCCATAGTTTTAAAATCGTTATCTCCCATACAAGAGAAAACAACTTTTGAATCTGGATTTTTATTACAAGCTTCAATTAATTCAACAACTTCTTTTTTATTAAGTTTTTTATCAAGTTTTATTACCAAAATATTATTTGAAGTGAAAAGTGAAGATTGTAGTAACTTATCTTTGGCATATTTAAAATTAAAGTCATCAAAATACAATTTTTCTATTTCATCAGGACTTCCTAATTGCTTTGATATAATTGAAGTATAATAATCAATTAAAAAGTTTGATTGCCCATAAAACATATAGGCATTAAAAGTTTTATTTTGTCGTAGTGCGTTATCGAATTCGTTTTTATACATATGGAATAATAACCAATTTAAGCTTTTCTTTTACAGATATTAAAATCAAAAATACTTTTTAAGCCTATTAAATAGTCCATGCCAAGTTTTATCTTCTAAAGTTTTTATTACCTCATCAATTTTATATTCACAATTTTCTATTATTTCATCATAAACAATATCAATATTTTTAGTAATATCAGATTCAAACTCTTCAATATCTTCTTCAAAAGGAGAATCAATATTTTTTAAGCGAGGCATTTTAATATATCTTATAGCTTTTAATTGTTTTAAGTCTTCACCTAAAAAGTCATCAAGTCCAGGCAAATCAGTACAAATCACTTTTGCTCCTGAAGCTAAGGCTTCAATTACAACTAAAGGTAAACCTTCAAAAAAAGATGGAAGAATAAAAATATCACAAGTTCTTAAGAATTTTGCTAATTCATCTTGTGCTATTGCACCTAAATAATTAACTTCTGTTTTTCTACTTGTTAAACTATTTATTATAGTTTTACTCTCTTTTACATTTCCATGACCAATTAAATTTAATTGGATATTCTCATAATTTTTAGTTTTATCAAGGGCATTTAAAAGATTAGGAACACCTTTATAATCACATATTTTCCCTATATAAGCTATTTTTACTTTTGTATTATTTCTTTTTTCTTTTGCAGGAAAAAACATTCTAGGGTTATATCCACTTCCACTTGTAATAACTTGTTCTTTTTTCACATTATGTAATTCTAAAATCTCTTTTTCTTGAGCTTTATTTAATGCAAAAAGATAATCGCAATTTACTACAGTTTTTTTTACAATGGGAGTTAATAAAGCAGAACGTTCAATCTGTCTTAAATCAGTTCCATGACATAAAGCAAGAACTTTTAGATTTGGATATAAATCTTTTATAAAACCACATAAAAGCCAAATATGATTACAAATTACAACATCAGGTTTAAATTCATCAACTGCTTTTTTTATAACTTTTTTAAAAGCCTTTTCATATGCTTCATACATTTTTTCATCTAAAGAGCTATATTTTGTACTAGGATATGGCATTACATCACTCATTCCAACTACTGGAAAATCAAGTTGCTTTGTCTCAAATAAAACAGGATAAAAGTTCTTTAAATCAAAATTATCAATTCCTGGGTCTTGATCAGAAAAAGGAACACCAGCTAGTACAGCTTGTTCATAGTTTTTTTCATAGCCTGCTTTAAATAGTTGTTGTAAAAAAACACCACTTCCAGTTTTTCCAGGTCTTTGTGCTAAAGCGTGTAAAATTTTCATCGCTACCTCTATTGATATTTTATATGAAATGGTATCGAACTTATACTTTTTTTCTAAAAAAATATTTATGAAATCATATTTTGTATTAATATTTTAGACTATTGTTTTATTCTTTTTGTTACAATAAGAAAAAACAAAAGGTTCCAAATGGAAATAGAAATTTCTACACCTGCTTTATTATTTCCTGCAATTTCATTATTACTTCTTGCATATACAAACCGTTTTTTAACAACGGGACAATTAATTAGATCTTTAAGTTCTCAAGCAAGAGAACAAGGTGGGAAAGAACTTAATGGGCAAATAGATAATCTAAAAAAAAGACTTGAATTAACTAAATGGATGCAATTTTTTGGGGTAGTTTCAATGTTATTATGTACTATTTCTATGTTTTCACTTTTCCTAGAATTTCAAGAAATAGGAAAAAAGATATTTGGACTAAGTCTTCTTACTATGTGTATATCACTTTGTACTTCATTATGGGAAGTGTATATTTCTTCTAATGCTCTAAATTTAGAATTAAAAGATTTATCTAATAAATGCAAATAAAAAATTAAAATGTTGTTCCTAACTTAAAGACTAGGAACAACATTTTTCATTTAATCATATTTTATAGCTTTTAATAAATATGAAGAGTACTTATCTACAACTTTTTCTAATATTATTTGTTTATCAGTTTCTTCTGCACATAAATCTTTAGTCTCTTTTTTATTTATAATTATAAAAACCCATCTAGTACGGTTTGTATCGGCACAAGGTTTGCCCTCTTTTGTAAGAAACTCTGCTTGGTGTAAAGCATCATTTTCTTGAAAATATACTGCGCCTATTTTACAATCATTGCTCACT
>Ga0193962_1000160_pt1 | contig 29315 bp, 20 predicted proteins | sample FB_5_MG_FD_140335 | JGI IMG/M metagenome (GOLD analysis project Ga0193962, IMG submission 140335) | Microbial mat bacterial communities from the Broadkill River, Lewes, Delaware, United States - FB_5_MG | ecosystem: Environmental > Aquatic > Freshwater > River > Microbial mats | place: USA... | reverse complement strand
TTCAACGGCTTCGTCAATTACTTTATCAAAATTAATTTCCCGGTTTTGGTTTTGCCCAGTGTGCGGATCCAGCAGACAGCGGCCCGTGATGCGCATGGCAAGCCCGTGGAAGGTCATGGCCGTCACCCGGGCGCTTCGTTTTCCGGTCAGGGCTTTGATCCTGGCCCGAAGTTCAATCATGGTGCCGTGGTTGAAGCACAGGACCAGAATACTTTCCGGGGGGATTGAGCGCGCCTTGATCAGCCAGGCACACCGGTGGACGATTGTCCGGGTTTTTCCCGAGCCCGGGCCTGCCAGCACCAGCAGGTTCCTGTTCTCCGGGGTCGCCACGATGGCTTGCTGTATCTTATTTCCAAGGCGTTGGATAATCTCTGCATAGGCTTTGGCCGTCATGGCCGTGGTGATAATTTTTTTTTGTCCTGGAAAGTATTGGCGGATAAATTTGTCGTGGGAGTGTTGGAAATAGTCCCGGACAAAGTCCAGGGCGCTGCGGATTTTTTCCATACCAAATTCGGCATATTTCTCCATGACATGCACCTGGACATTTTTTTGTTCATAGTGCTGGGACAAGGGTTCGTAATCCCCCCGGGTGTACTGCCGGGGCAGGGCCGCCTCTTCCATGGACAGGGTAAATGCCTGGCGGAACACCCCCAAACCGTTCTGAAGGGTGAGCACCTTTGTATCGTGCAAAAACAGCAGGCTTTTTTCCACCAGTCTGTTGCCGTTTCCCTTAAACCCTGACAGAAAAATGTCTTGGGTCATGGCCTGGATGATGTCCGAAAGGAAAAACTGGCCTAAAATCTCTTTTTGCGCGGCTTTAAGTTCCGGTTCAAGGTTTTTTATGATGGCGTCAATGCAAACCCTGGCACACCGATGGCGCAGGTCCATACGTTCCTTTAAAATTTGCCAGGGCACATTGACAAAGACCCGCTGTTGTTCCGCGCCTTTTTTACCGGCGATCTTCAGACTTTTACCCCCGGACGCCCCCTGGTCGCCAGCCATGATGTGCAGCAAGGTGGTGCAGATATCCGTGGTGGCGGTTTGAAATCCCTTGTCCTTGAGACGCTGGGCCACCAGACGCAGGTTGATCAGGTCGGCTTTGTCCGGACTGGATTCCGGGGAGAGGTCTGCCATCAGGTCGGCCATTGTTTTTTCCATGCTGGAGAAAAAAGTGAACAGATCTCCGGCGTTATTTTTTCCCTTGGGCCGGATAAAGGCGGTCATCACCGAGCCTTCCCGGATCAGCCCGGCATTGGCCATATTGTTCAGTTCATTTATGATGGTGCGCGGGTCCAGGTATTTTTTCGGCAGGTTTTCAATGGGGCTTAATGCCTCGCACAGCATGTCCGCCGATATCAGGGCGTTTTTCTTTTCGTTGAAAAGGGTCTGCAACAGCGTCATGTATACCGACTGAACGGTCCGGGACAGGTTGAGCGATTTAAGTTTCTTTTCTGCTTCCTCCAGGCTTTTCACCACAGGCACGCCTTTGAAAAACAGGGTGCGGTTGAAGTCGCGCCGGATAAATCCCCGTCGCTCCAGCCAGGCCACGGCAATCCTGGCCCGTTGATCGTCGCCGCCCATATGCTCATATCCTGCCAGGCGAAGGATTTCTGCCGGGGTGATCACGATTTCGGGATGTTTTTTGCCCCGGTCTTTTAGCACCTTAAGAATTTTTTTGATGTCCTGTAAGGTCAGTTTTGAATAGGCATTCAAGGAGAACTGGTTGTCAATGTCATCCTGTTCATAAAGCAGGATGCAGTCGGCAAGGTCCTGGTCCCGGCCGGCCCTGCCGGCTTCCTGGAGATAGTTTTCAAGGGAACCCGGAATATCGGCATGGATGACCAGCCGGATATCCTTTTTGTCGATTCCCATGCCAAAGGCATTGGTGGCACAGATTACAGGGATGGTGCCTGAGATAAAGTCTTCTTGAATGTTGCGCTTGTCCGGTTCGGTTCGACCGGCATGAAAGGCCTGGCAGACAATGCCGCGCTCGTTGAGAAATCGGCTTAACGCTTCGGTGCCTTTCCGGGATGCACAGTAGACAATGGCGCTGCCCTTTGTTTCCGACAGGTTGTCGTGAAGGGTGCGGGTAATGACATCGTATTTTTCAGCGGCTGTGACCGGATAGACGTAAAAGTGAAGGTTGTCCCGGTCTACACCCCCTTCAAAGCTGTCCAGATTAAGGCCGAGTTTCTCGTTGAAATGCCGGCGGATTTCTGCTTTGACATCTTTTTTGGCCGTAGCCGTAAAAGCACCGATCACCGGTAGTGGGCCGGTTTGTTTTTTCCGGCGGGAAATGAGGTCTGCCACGTGCAGGTAGTCGGGCCTGAAATCATGTCCCCATTTTGACAGGCAGTGGGCTTCGTCAAAGATCCAGCAGGCCACCTGGCGGGAGGCGATCAATTCCACCACGCTTTTATTGCGCAGCTGTTCAGGAGAGATGTACAAAAGCCCGATGTCGCCCAGTCGCACCTTTTCCACCACGGCGCCCCGTTCGGGAAGGGTCAGGCTGCCGTTGATGGCGGCGGCTGCCTGGGTGCCGGTGGCATGATTGAGGTTGTCCACCTGGTCCTTCATCAGGGCCTTGAGCGGGGAAATGACGATGGTGAGTGCCCCCGTGCGTTGGTACCGGTGAAGTGCCGGAATCTGGTAGCAGATGGATTTGCCGCCCCCCGTGGGCAGGATGGCCAGGTGATGGTGGCCGGAAAGGGAGGCCGACACGATTTCCCGCTGGAGTATCCGGCCGTCGGGCATGGTCCGGTAGGCGTTGAAACCAAAATATTTATTTAAAAGACGTTCCGGATTGTTGTGCTGTGTGCAAAAGGCACAGGTGTCATTCCCGCAAGACATCCGAAGTCTGAATATCAAATCGGCGATGCCGTCAAACTCGTGGCGTACCCAGCCGGGAAGAACAGAGTTGCCGCCGGCCACCCGCAACCAGGAAACCAGGTAGGCAAGCTCGGGTTTCCTGTGTGGCGCCTGATTGATCTCTTTCCAGATTTCCCGGGCCGCCGTGGCACAGCCCCGGTCCCGGCACAAATTTAAAAATAGCTCCCGGGCTTGGGTGTCATCGGGTTTTTCTCCACCAAGGTGTTCAAAAAGCCGGCTGATCCCCTGGAAGGTTCCCGACGGCAGATCAAAGGCCCAGGTAAAAAAAGCAAGGCGCCCGGGGTCGGTGTTTTTTAAAAGAAGAAAGGCAGCCAGTTGATCTTCGAACAGCACCATGGAAAGTTTTGCATCGGCCACGGGATTGTTCCGTGATGCGCTGAGAAGTTTGTATCCTTTGATGAGGCGGTGGTAGGGATTTTCCGGAAAGGCCAAAGGAGAGAGCACCAGGGTGTCAATGGGGATCAAGGAGAGTATTCCGGCATCCGGGCAATGGGCTTTGGCCAGGGCCAGGTCATGTTTGATAATATTGTGTCCCAGGACAAATATTGCGCCCTGTGCAAACCGGGAAAGCCGTTGGAGTACCGGGGCCGGATTCGAGATGTTGAGTTCATTGAAAACCAGGCCGTTAAATACGGCACCGATGTGAAACACCTCGCCATCGGGGGTGGCTTCGAAATCAATGATCAGGGACTTGGACAGGTACGTCTTTAGGTCAAGGGGCAGGGCGGCAGGCAGATCTGTTGGTGCGTGTGCCGATTTTCCGCCCGATTCCCGATCTCTATCCTGGGTGGTCTCCATTATCGAAACATTTTGGGGGTTAAAAACGCAGTGAGCTTTATTGTACCTGGGCCAATACGGTTCCAGGCATCCGCGTCCAGTTCCAGCCGGGCATAGGCGCAGGTGGGTACCTTTTTTATGGTTGTGCCCGTCATCATCCGGTTGCAAAAATCATGAAACGCCGGGTTATGGCCCACAATAACGGCCTGGTCAATGTTTGCCGGCAGATCGTTCCGGCAGAATGCCAAAAGGTCGTGGGCGCTGAAGGTGTATAGTTTTTCTGCCACGGTCCAGGTAAAAGATATGTTGTTAAGATTATCGGCAACCCGTTCAATGGTTTCTTTGGCCCTTTGTGCAGGACTTGTGAAAACATTGGAGAAATTGCAGCCTGTTTTTGCAATTTCAGGCGCCATGACCGCACATGCCCGGATACCCCTCGGGGCCAGGGGTCTATCAATATCGGCAAGGCGTTCGTTTTTCCAGCTGGATTTGGCATGACGGATAAGATGAAGTGTTTTCATGGCTTAAATAAGTATTCCAATCCATTACGCTTTATTTCATACACCGTACGCAACTGTTCCCCTAATTTGCCCGGGGGAAACCCCTGTCTGCTGAACCAAACCAGATAGGGCTCGGGCAAGTCCACCAGGCGAAGGCCTTTGTATTTACCAAACGGCATTCGTGCCTTTGTCAGCGCCTTAAAGGCCTGTTTGTCGGGTTTAATAACGGTTCCCAAGGTTTTCATGATCTCCTGTGTCCTATGAAAATATGCTGTAAAACAATACGATATGACGACATAAGTACGCAAGTCCCCTGGACACCGATTTTTGGAAATCTTTAAATTTTTCGGTCGAATTCAAATTTTTCCCGAAAAAAGCCTGCAGATTTGATTATACGTTATGGTGGGGAGATATTTTGTTGTGTTTTACTCGTTATCGGTAACGTGGTTTGAACCTGGGTGTTGATATACCAAATCATCCCATGGCTGTTATGCAGAATCTTCTTTTTTTAGACATTCATTACATATGCTGTGGTTAAAAATTGCTGATCACCAGCTCTTTTTCTGCGGGTAGCTTGCCGCATTTTTTTATTATTTCAATTATATTACATGCGCCGCTATCGTGCTGAATCTTCATGGCGCTATTTGGACCGATGATTCGGGTTCCGGCTTGTATATGCTTTGAAATCTGCACCCTGACAATCCCTTTCTGATGCTCTTTTAACTGATCAATTTCCGTTTTCCTGTCAGTGATTTTAGCTTGGTCATCCAGGGCCTTTTGAATGCTTTCTTGAAGAGCCTCTATTTGAACCACCAGGTTATCCTGGGTATTGAACAACTCTCTAATGGTTTTTTCCGCCGTTTTCAGCTGGAAAACGGTCTCTTTGTATTCTTCTTTGAAACGCGCTTTTCTGTCTTTTGTAATATTCGGTGCCTGGGCCTGTAGTTCTGCTACATTTTTTTTCAGGCTTTCGCAGGAAGAAGAATGGACCATGATTTTTTCATGTATGTTTAAATTTTGTTCTTCTAAGCGGTTCTTTTTTTGGGTCAGCGTTTTAATAAGATCTTTTGTCTTATTCTCTTTTTCAAGCAGTTTGTCTTTGGCTTCATTCAGGTAGTCGTTCCTGCCGGGTTTGAGTACGGATGGTTCTGATTTTTCCGTGCCCACCAGCCTTACAAACAGTCCCATTTTAGCACCAATGGTAGATGATATGATCCTGCCTTCCGTGTTCAGAAATTGCCCATTGATGGAAATGGAGGATTCCATTATTTCCCTGGTTACGGTCATATCGCCCAGGGTTTTTATTTTTGATTTATTTATAAATTGGGTTGTTATATTTCCCTGGGCCGCAACCTGTGCATTAATAATTCCTTTTGATACGTTCAGATTCCCGGTTGTACATATTATGCCGCCGTTTATTTCACTGACGGTCAGATTGGCACAGGAGACCTTGAAGCCATCCTTGATATTACCGTGAACAAATACATTGCCGTCAAAATCGATATGGCCGGTTTCAAAATCCACGTCATTTTTAATGACAAGCTCTTGATAAATAGAAATAATTCCTCTGTTATCCAGATGAGGCTCGCCTTCGTCGATAGCGTACAATGCAGACCCGTCTTCGGAGAGCATTGTCCCGGTCCCCCCTTTTAACTCCACTTTTTCCAATGGTTCAAGCCGGATATGCTCGCCTATTACATTGGTGACATCAGGGACCTGCTCCCAGAGAATTTTTTTTGCAAGGAGCGCTCCTGCTTTCACAAAGGGGATATCACCCCGGTCTTTGAAATCTATGGTGCCGTCCTTTTTAAAAATTCCTGGACTTCGGTCATGGGTATTGAAAAAATATTCAATTTTACCGTCTGTTTTTGGCTGGGTTGTCGGCGTTTCTGCCACGATCCATTTTTCTCCGGCTCCCAGATGCCCCCTTAACTGCTCCGCGATCTTTTCATCTGCTATGACGCCGGATATCAAGCCTCTTTTTTCCAGCAAGGTCTTGACCAGGGTTGTATCGATATCTTTGAGCAACGGTACCTTATTTTTAATCCATGCCTTGGTGCCGTTGTTGGAAACGATCAGTTCAATGGGAATCTCATCCTCGGACAGGTCCGTCTTGTCTGATGTCTGTTCAGGTGCAGGTATCGCTTCGGTTTCGGCGGCATCTTCAAACATTTTTTTCCAGGTGTGGCGGTCGATCATATTTTTTTCTAAAAGAAGATCCCTTACGGGAATGCATTCTCCATTACTCTTAAAACGCATGATCTGTTCTGACAGGCAGATTTCAAAGGCACCGGATGAAATCAGTTTTTGATCAATCAGTTTTCTGGCGCCTGCTTTATCCAGAATTCTTGCCTGGATAAACCGTCTTTTTACCACAAGACGGCTTATATCCAGCCGGGAGAGCGTTCCCGATGCAGATAGTATCTCTTCAGGCGTCCTTTGGGAGGGGGGAACGCCATCCTTGGGCACCATTTGTTCCTGTAATTTTAAAATTTGTTCCGTCTCAATCAATCCCTCGTTTTGAGCCAGCTCCCAGATATCCGGAACCGTTGTGTACGACTCGATGTCAATTCCGTCACCAAACGACGGGTGAAGGTTTGTCAGTAACGGCATAGCATTCTGGAGTGCGATCTCTATGATTTGATCAATCAGGTCGTAGTCTGGAGGTGCCATGACGCTTGCCCCCTCTGCCGTGCCTGAGTGACAGTAGCTTGAGGGAGAAGGCAGGTCGTGTTTCTGGGCCATGCTGCCAAGAATGGTGTCTATTTCCCGGTTGATGATTTCAAATGCCCGGATGAGGATGGTTGGATCCTCAATCTGTTTATCGGAAAAAAAATGGTCCAGTCCCGGCAACAATTTTTCACTGCTTTCCGCTTTTTTTAATTCGTCCAGCACCTTTTTTATGGAGGCCAGTTGTTCCTTTTTCGCAGCCTCCTGCTTTCTAAATGCTTGTTTTTCCCGGGTCTTTTGTCGGGCCAGCTGGTAAAGCTGGGCGTTTTGATGTTTGATAATGACTTGAATCCGTCTTTTTTCATGGATGCTGTGATATATTTCAATCTCAGTGATCAGCATCGTCAATAAATCAGAATCGTCCCATGGTTTGGTAATGTATTTGTGAATTCCCCCCTGGTTAATGGCATCCATGGCGACATTAAAATCATGGTAGCCGGTCATCAGTATCCGTCTGGCATCAGGGGAAAGGTCCATAACTTTATTAAAAAATGCGTATCCACTGATGCCCGGCATGTGCTGATCCGACAGAATTACGGAAAACGGCTTATCCGCATTCTGGATGATGGTTAATCCCTGTTCAGCATTTAACGCGGTATTTACGGCGGTGAACCCATGGCGATTTAACAGCCTGCGCAATGCTTTTAGAATATTGTGTTCATCATCCACCAGCAAAATTCCGGAGTCCAGTATGTCTTGGTTTATGGGTTTCATCAGTTTTTTCCCGGCATTGTCAAACCGTTTCGAACCGCAATGTCCTGGAACTGGATATATACTTCTTCCCTGATCTGGGTGGTAAACCCGGAAAAACCGCTCTGGGTCAGCAACTTTTTGTTTTCCATGGATTGTTCAATGCGGTCCAGTTCCTTTTTGTTTTTTAAATCAGCGTCCTTGAATGCATCCATTCTATCGCTCAACTCAGCGATTTCTGTGTCCAGCCTATCCAGGATTTTGTCAAACTTTCGCGTTTCCTGTTCCAACTCTTTATATAGTTCAAACAGTTTGAGGTTCTGGGTTTTGGCCTGCTCAAACAGGCGTTTGGCCTCAACGTCGGCCTCAAATTGTGCCACAGCATCTAAAACCGCCCGGATGAACGCCTCCCTGTCCAGAGGCTTTGGAATAAAGCGGTTGACTGCCCCGTTATTTATGGCCCGAATTACTGCAGCCAGGTCCGTATAGCCTGACATCAGAAACCTTGCGGTGTCCGGTGAGATTAGGGCGGCTTTTTCAAGAAGCGCATCCCCTGTCATTCCCGGCATTTTTTGGTCACTGATCACCAGGGAATAGGGGATTGCGGACTGACGCATTTTGAGCAACGCCTGTTCACCGTCAACTGCATACTCCGTTGTGATGTTCTCCGGCTTTAAAAGCCTTTGGATAATCGTGGCGATAGTTTTTTCATCATCCACGACCAGGACTGGATAGGCATGTATTTCACTCAATGGATCACCCGTCGAATTTAAAGTTTTCGGCCATGGTTTTAAGGCAGGCATCCACAGCATCCGGATCATAGAACCTGCCCCTGTTTTTTTTGATCTCCGCCAATGCTTTGTCCATGCCGAGTCCCGGCCGATAGGGCCTGTGGGAATACATGGCCTCAACCACATCAGCCACCGTTAAGATCCTTGCTTCGGGCAGAATGTCATCTCCCGACAGTCCTAAGGGATAACCTGAACCGTCCATACGTTCATGGTGCTGATAAACGATTTGGGCGACCGGTGTTGGAAAATTGATGTTTTTAAGAATGTCGTAACCCACCTGGGGGTGGGTTTTTATTAAACTGAATTCGATGTCCGACAGCATGCTGGGCTTTGACAGGATTTCGGCCGGGATGGCGATTTTTCCTAAATCATGTAGAATTCCGGCCATGCGGATACTGGAGACCACTGTTTTTGCAAGTCTCATGGATCTGGCGATTTCAATGGCAAGCTGCGCCACCCGTTTTTGATGGCCGGCCGTATACGGGTCTCTTGCATCCACCGTTGACGACAGACTGTTTATCACCCCGTCTACAATTTCATTCATCCGCTCCAGGCTTTCTTTGAGTTCCTGATTGGTCGCACGTTCCTTGATCACCCGATTCAGTCGGATCTGAAATTCTTTCGTGCTGAACGGTTTTTGAATGAAATCCTTGGCACCCTTTGTGACGGCATTCTCGTAGGACAAGTCTCTAAAATACCCGGTCATCATAATAACATCTGCCGAGTAGTTTTCTTTTATCTGTTTTGTCAGCTCAATGCCGCCCATTTTAGGCATGGCGAGATCAGTTACCACCACATCCACCACTGTTTCTTCCATCACTGTGATCGCCTCAAGTCCGTTTGAAGCAACAAGACAGTCATACCCTTCCTGTAGAACCAGCCGTTGTGCCAGCTTCCGGATACTTTTTTCATCATCCACCACCAGGACACTGATTTTTTCCCCTGATGTGATTTCGCTTTCTGTCATGGTGCTACCCCTTTGTGTTTTCATCAAGCACATTTCCGATGGTATTGATGAAAATTTCTTGTTTAATGGGTTTTTGTACAAAAGCATGCCGTAAATGTTTCATTTTTGCTTCCATCATATGCTTATTTTTATATCCGCTGCTGAGTACCACCGGAATATTCGGCCTGATTTTCAGTATTTTTTTATCGTTATTCATCCTGGGCATAATCTACCAGAAGGATGCTTTCGGAACCCTTACTTGCGTACATTGTATCCTCTCTGTCCGGATCTGTTTCCCGGTTGTCTGCCGTAGGTATGAAAACGGTAAAAACCGTACCCAGGCCAGAAGCTGTGTTTACCTTGATTATACCGCCGATATCCCTGACGATTCCCTGAACCACGGCAAGGCCCATGCCCGTTCCCTCTCCCTGGGCCTTAGTGGTAAAATAGGGTTCAAATATTTTTTCTCTCACCTGCGGGGCAATGCCGGTTCCGGTGTCTGATACTTCAAGCTTGACATAATTACCCGCTTCAGGATTCTGGATTGATTTGGTATCATTTTTATCTATTCGTTCATCCGTTAGGCTTATTTTTAAAATGCCCCCATCGCTTTTCATGGCGTGGGCCGAATTGGTGCAAAGGTTCATCAGTACCTGGTGAATCTGGGTGGGGTTGGCAAATACAACAGACGTACTCTGCACCTCTGTTTTAAGGTCAATCGAGGAGGGAATGGTTGACCGGATAAATTTGGCCACCTCCTTGACGATGTGATCCAGGTGAATATATGAGTACTTTTCGTCAGACTGCCTGGCAAAGGTTAAAATTTGCCGGACAAGTTCCTTGGCTCTCAGCCCGCAGTTCAAAATTTCTGTCAGATCTTCTTCCATCAAAGAGTCTTTTTCAACATTTTTCAGTGCCAACTGTGAAAATCCGATAAGAACGGATAGGATGTTGTTGAAATCATGGGCAATTCCACCTGCCAGGGTGCCGATGGCCTCCATTTTATGGGCCTGGAGTAATTCTTTTTCAAGCATTTTGCGTTGGGTAATGTCCGTGTAAATCTTAATGAATCTTGTATAATTGCCATTGCCCTCAAATACAGGGGTTGTAGTGCAGATATAGGTCCTATCAAAAATGTCTATTGTCATTTCAGCTGAGTTGAAGCCCTCTTTGATGTATGTTTCCATAGGGCAATCCGGAGCAGGAACCGTTGATTTACGGAGAATATCATGGCATTTGGCCCCGATAATCTCTTTTTTAGGCATTCCGATCTGTTTAACAGCGGAACGGTTGGCCGCGATAATCGTATGGTGGTCATCAATCACCACGGCCATATGGCCAATGGCCTCAAAAATTTCCTCCCATTGCTTTTGTACCTTTCGAACGGTTTTTTCGGCTTTTTTCCGCCGCTCTACTTCCGCCTGAAGTCTTTTGTTTTGTGTTATTAATTCATGGGTTCGTTCCGCCACCCGTTTTTCCAGCGTTTCCTTTGAGGCGGCAAGCGCTCTCTTTTGTCTGTCCAGTTCAAGAAAAAAATTGACTTTATTCAACAGGATCTTGGTCTCAAAGGGTTTGACCAGAAAATCCACAGCACCTGTTTCGTATCCTCTAAACACATGGTAATCGCTTGAATAGACGGCGGACATAAAAATGATGGGAACACTGCGGGTTTTTTCTTCGGAACGCAGGAATTCAGCCAGTTCGTAGCCGTCCATGCCAGGCATCTGCACATCCAGGATGGTCAGGGCAAATTCATGGTTTAGGCTTGCGATCAGGGCGTCGTTGCCGGTCAAGGCTTCTATGATTTGGGCATCAATCCCTGCCAGTACTTTTTTCAGGCTGAAGATGTTCTCTGATTTATCATCGACAATTAAAACTTTTTGTTTTATTTCCACACACTCACCTCAAAATGTCCAGCAGGGTGGTTGGTTGTAGTAACTGATCTACGCATCCGATATTAATTGCTGCCCGGGGCATGGCCGGGCATTGGGCTGTGTCCGGTGCCTGGACAACGGTAAGGTCGCCGGAGTGCTTTATGACGGCAAGGCTCCGGGCGCCGTCATTATTTGCACCGCTCAGCAAAATTCCGGTCAGCTGCTCCCTATAAACAAAGGCTGCGGACTCAAACAAAATATCAATGAAGGGACGAGCATAGTTTACCCGATCATCCACCGTAAGCGCAAAGGTTTTATTGAGTTCCACCAAAAGATCGCTTCAGATGGTCAAAGGGCATAAATGCTGAACAGGAACATTTTTGCATTTTAGGCTCTTTGATCATGCCAAATTGTGTTTTACCTATGCAATGGTCGAAAATTTCTGGCACTCTGATTGAAAAAAATGGTATTAGTTACACAGATTGTTCTTGCTGAAATATCTTATCCGGAGAGCAAATGTTACAATCCTTGCGATCAAGAATCCTGATGATAGTCGTGTCTGTTGTTGTCTCAACTGTTACCGGCATCATCTATTGTGTTCAGAAAGAAACCTTAAGAACTCTGTCCGAGCTCGAGGAGGAAAACGCAAGAAATATACTGAACACGGTTGTGTTGAATGTCAAAAATGAATACGACAGTCTGCTCTTTCATAAAAAAAGTCTATTTGAAATTCGGAAAAACGAAAGAAAAAACGTTGTCAATATAGCTATTGCTGCGATCCATCACCTCCACGCTAAGGTCAACCAAGGCATTTTGACCCAGGATGAGGCGAAGAAGGAAGCCATCTCCATTATCCGAAACATGAGATATGACAAGGGTGTGGGCTATCTGTGGATTAATGACACTGGACGACCGATACCCAGGATGATCATGCATCCGACGATTCCTGAACTGGACAATACCATTCTTGACGATCCAAAATTCAACTGCGCTCTGGGCATTGAACAGAACCTTTTCCAGGCATTTGTGGATATCTGCCTTGCCAAGGGGCAGGGATATGTCGATTACCTGTGGCCCAAACCCACCGAAAAAGGCCTTACGGAATATCAGCCCAAAATTTCTTATGTCTCTCTTTTCAAGCCATGGGACTGGGTGATCGGAACCGGGGTTTATATTGAGGATATTGAACTCGACGCCCCGAAAAGACTGGATGCTATCGTCTCCGAACTCCAGCAGACATTTTCACAGGTCCGCCTGGCCAAAACCGGCTACATGTTTATTTTCACCGGCGACAATGAAATGATCGTCCACCCTTCCCTTAACGGAACTGACAGTGGCGGTCTGATCAATTCCGCCACAGGAGACACCATACGCAAATATCTTATGAAGGCTTCCCAAACGCCTGAAAAGGTGTATGAATATATCTGGGACAAACCAGGGCATAAAGGGGAATTTAAATTTTTAAAACGGGCCTATATTGAATACTTCCCCCCCCTTGACTGGTATATTACAAGCTCCGTTTATGTGGATGAAATCGAAAGTGCATCCCGGGTCCTGGTAAAAACCATTCTCTTCTTGTCAATCATTTTTCTTGCATTCTCCATTATTTTATCCGTACTGCTTTCAAACACCCTGACAAAGCCCTTAAGAAAACTGATGGTTTCCGCTGAAGGCATTGAAAAGGGCGGAATATCATCCGCTGACATCCCCATTATCGGGACAAGTGAAACTAAGGCATTGGGGAAAATATTGAATAAAATGATTCATTCCATCAGCAGATCTCTCAATGAAAAGGAAAATCTGTTGACCGCCTTACAGAATGCCCATGATGAACTCGAAAAGCGTGTCAGTGAACGGACGAGTGATCTTGAAACCGCCAATGCGGAACTGCAGATGGCTAAGTTCGAAGCCGAAGCCGCCAACCAGGCTAAATCCGAATTTTTGGCCAACATGAGCCACGAGATCCGGACACCCATGAACGCCATCCTTGGTATGATGCACCTGGCACTGCAGACTGATCTTGATGATAAACAAAAAAATTACATTGAAAAGGCACACTATTCAGCAGGAAATCTCCTTGTCATTCTCAATGACATCCTTGATTTTTCAAAAATTGATGCCGGAAAGCTGGAAATGGAAAAGTTCGATTTTCAGCTTAAAGAGGTCATCGACAACATGGTTAACACGATCAATGTCAGCGCCCAAAAAAAAGGTGTTAAAGTTGTGGTAAAAATTGAACGTGGTGTCCCCAAAGCCCTGATTGGTGATCCCCACCGGCTAAGCCAGGTATTGATCAATCTGGGTGGCAATGCCGTAAAATTTTGTAATGACGGTGATATGGTATCCCTTAAAATAACCATGCAGGAAGAAGACGAATCAACAGCTGTGCTACAATTTTCAGTTCAGGATACAGGCATTGGTATATCTCCCGGACAACAAAAGAAATTATTCCAGCCATTCACCCAGGCAGATGGCTCGATGACTCGTCAATATGGTGGAACCGGGCTTGGCCTGATGATCTCAAAGAGAATCGTTCAACTGATGGATGGTCGGATTTGGGTGGAGAGTGTGAAGGATATCGGCAGTACTTTTTCCTTTACGGTCCGTCTTGGCAAGCAGGTTGAGCATTCGGACAAAATAGATTCATCTGCTGCAATAAGCGAAAGGAACGTTCGTCAGGCACTGAAAAAAATTCGCGGCAGCAGAATTCTTCTTGTGGAAGATAATGAAATCAACCAGGAATTGGCTACAGAACTTTTGACCCATAATAATATTGCGGTTGAAACGGCAAATGATGGCCGGGAAGCACTTAACTTTTTGGCAGATCAAAATGTTGACGGTGTGCTGATGGACTGTCAGATGCCGGTCATGGATGGATATGAGGCAACCCGAAAAATACGTGAACAGGAAAAATTTAAAGCATTACCCATCATTGCCATGACTGCCAATGCAATGGTGGGTGACCGGGAAAAGGCCTTGGATGCCGGAATGAACGATCATATTGCTAAACCCATTGATCCGGATGAGATGTATAGGACCATGGCGAAATGGATTTCAGCCAAGTAGAAAAAGGGTATCAAGGCCCAAGCCCTGATGAGCGCTGAATGACGGATGCAAGTTCCTGCAGATCGTTTTCAGCCTGTTCAAAATCATAATCCCTAATCGCCTGCATTATTTGTTCAAACGAGTCGCCATACTTTGTGTTCCGAAAAAAAGGAATAAGTTTTTTGGCCACCTCAATTGATTTCGTGTCGTTTTCATCCAGACAGTTTCCAAGCTCAGCCAGCAGGGGGTCAATACGATTGAACTCAACATCATCCGCATTTGCTTTTTCGACAAAGGAACCTTCCTGCAGGGTTTGCAGCCCGGCAAATACAGGTTTTAATTTGGCAGAAACTTCATCAAGCAAGGTCTCCACATTTTCCGTAGACTCCTTGACGGCCTTTTCCAGAGCAGATGCGCAGGTGCGCACGTCCATCATCCCAAGGTTAGCGGCCACTCCCTTCAAGGTGTGAGCGGCAATTTTTGCGGCCTGGAGATCATCATTTTCCCATGCATTTTTAAAGGTCTCGGCGAAATCTGCCTGTTTGTCGAGGAATTTTAAAAGCAGCTTACGATACAGTTTGGCATTGTTCTGGGTTACCTTTAAACCCGCCTCAATATCGATGCCGGGAATATTGGGCAGGCCCGGCTCTACATCTTTGTTGGGGGGATTCACAGCGTTTTCTTTGGCTGGTTCAATGGGGACTATCCATCTGGCCATGGTCATAAACATCCTGTCCACGTTGAGCGGTTTGGAAATATAATCATTCATGCCCGCATCAAGGCTTTTTTGACGGTCTCCCACCATGGCATGGGCCGTCATGGCGATAACGGGCAGTTTTTCAAACTCTGGGTTTTGCCGTATTTTTCCTGTGGCGGTATAGCCGTCCATCACCGGCATTTGGCAGTCCATTAAAACGCCGTCATAGTGTTTCTGATCAAGGAACTCCAGGGCCTGCTGCCCGTCAAAGGCGCAATCTACCCGGATACCGTTATTCATTAAAAGTGCCATGGCCAGTTCCTGGTTTATTTCATTGTCTTCTACCAGAAGCACCCTGGCACCGCGCAGTTTATCAATGGCTTGGGTCACCTTTTCAGGGCTATTGGCGTTCTGATCTGATTCAACGGCCTTGTAGCCCATAGCCTTTAAGACCGCATTATACAGCTTGGAGGGTGTGATGGGCTTGGCAAGAAAATCAGCCAGTCTAAGATCTTTGACTGCTTTATGGATTTGAAGGCGGTCGTAGGCCGAAATCATAATGATTGTCGGAATATGGCTAAGCTCTGTCTCGCTTTGAATCAACCTGGCTGTCTCGATACCATCCAACCCGGGCATACGCCAGTCCATCAACACCAGATCATAGGCATCATGGTCATCCATGTGTTTCAACATCGTCAAGGCAGCTTCTCCTGAATGAGCCTGATTACAGGTTACGTTGTAACTGCAAAGCTGCTGGGTCAGTATATCACGGCAGGTATCGTTGTCATCGACAATCAGAACGTGCAAAGATGCAAGTCCTTGATCTTCAATACGGAAAGAGGCCGGCTGTTCCGCCTGTTTGCCGAGCAGTACTGTAAAGTAAAAGGTGCTCCCGGCCCCGGGCTCACTTTCAACCCACATCCTGCCTCCCATCATCCGGGCCAGTTGCCTGGAAATGGATAGCCCCAAGCCTGTTCCACCGTATTTTCGGGTAACGGAGGAGTCGGCCTGGTTGAATGGCTGAAACAGATTTTTCTGCTCTTTCCCGCTTATCCCGATACCGGAATCCTTCACTGAAAATCGTAGTCTGACCTGATTGCCTTTGTCATTGTCTTCCTCCATGGAAACCGAAACAATAATTTCTCCACCCCTGTCCGTAAATTTAACTGCATTATTACACAGATTCAACAGGATCTGCCCCAGCCTCATGGGGTCGCCCATTAACGCCATAGGAATTTGGGGCGTGATATCATACATCATTTCCAGCCCCTTCTTGCCGGCTTTGATACCGATGATATTCAACAGGTTTAGCATCACATCCTCCAGGCGAAAGTCGATGTTTTCCAGATCCATTTTTCCGGACTCAATTTTGGAAAAATCGAGGATGTCGTTGAGGATGCCCAGCAACGACTCTGCCGACCGATGCACCTTGGAAACGTAATTGCGTGTCTTTTCTTCCAGATTCATCTGCATAGCCAGGCTGGACATGCCGATGATGGCATTCATGGGGGTTCGGATTTCGTGGCTCATATTGGCCAGAAATTCACTTTTGGCTTTATTGGCTGATTCCGCTTTTTCGGCCATTTCCTCGGCCAGCGCAACAGACCGGGTCAGGTTCTGGTTTGCAACCACCAGGGCCTCTTCTCCCTGCCTTTTTTCCATTTTTGTTTGTCTGCTCAAGGTGATGTCTTCAAGAAATCCGTCAATGGATACAACTTGATCCTTGTTGTCGCATACAACATGGTCCGAAATTCGTATAAACTTTTCTTGGCCGTCCGGATGGATAAACGAAAGTTCGCTTTGGATAAAGGCTATTTTCCCGGTCAGAAGTTTCATTACATTCTCTTGTAAACGCGCCGGTGAATCCCGACTCCATTGAATGATTTTCGACCAGTCAGTGCCGAGAATATTTTTGCGTGACATGCCAAACACGGATTTTACTGAACTGTTGACATAAAAGACGATGCCATTGGGATCATACCGATAAACAACAAAACTATCCCCCATGTTTTCAACTAGGGATTCAAACTGATCCTTGGCCTCCTGAATTTCACGTGTCCGTTTTTCAACCCGGTGTTCCAGCAGTAGATTTGCCTTTGACAGTTCCTGCTGTGAGTGATTGAGTTGGTGGGCAATGTTTCTGATATTGGACAGGACAAACCTGACAAAAATAAAAATCAGTGTAAAACCAAGAAGGAAAATGGGCAGTACAAAAAAAATCAGGCGGTTAAAGTGCTGCTGCATGAAGTCAGTACTGTATTGGATATCGGCCGCTTCAGATTCAATGATATCATTGAGGATGTCGATAGCATTGATGATACCCGGCCGGATCTGCTGGGAAAGCAGATCCGGTATCGCTGCCCTGTTGTTTGTTTCTATGGCATCCACCAACTCGTTTATCCGCTGTTGAACCGTTTCAAACGTCTCTTGTCCTTCGTCAAGCAATTGCTTTTTTGAAGCATGGTTAAACAGGTTGTGATGATGTTTTTCAGATTTGGCAATGACATTATATGACCGCCACTCTTTTTTTACCAGGTTTTGGGCAAGCTTGAGGATATCCTTTGCATCATCTGCAGAGATATGACCACTGAGCATCTCATCAATCGTATCAAGGGTGTTGATTGTGTAGATATTTTTTATTTCATTCAGGTGCAGGATGGGATTCACATGCAGATCATACATATTCTGGAACAGGTTTTTTGAAAAAATTATATATCCCCCCAATCCTGCGGCAGAAGAAAAAATTAAAATCGTAATCACAACAAAAAGGAAGCGGCTCTGAACAGATACGTCTAACGATCGAAGGTATGGTAGTGCACGATTAATCATTGGTCACCCACACATCTTGAAGATTTCGAAAATTTCCATCGTGGTAATCTGTAATGAAAACCCTTTCCAAGGCCTGTCTGTCATCGGGTGTAATTGTTATTTTAAAACCCTTTAACACCGTCTTGTCAAGCCGTTCAAAGGCCTCCATGAAATTTTTCCGGGTAAGCGCCTCGCCTGTTTTTTCCAAGGCCTTGACGACCAGTTTGGCTGCAAGAAATCCTTCAAATGAAACAAAACCGTAAAAATCGTCGGGATAATGCGCGTTATAAATTTTGCGATACTCTTGGGCAGCCTCATTTTGATTGTCCCACGGAAGCGGCACGACCTGTGAAATCAAAACATTTTCTGTTTGTCCTTCAAGCGCCTGGATTAGGTCATCGCTGCCCACAAACGAAATATTACAAAATATGGTGTGGGCCATACCACCTTTTTTGGCCGACTTGATAAATTCGGCACACGGTTTATATGCCCCAATCATGATCACCGCCTCGGATTTTGATAGGTTGATGGTCTGCAGGGCGTTTCGATAGGACAAGGTGTTTCTTCGGTAGCGGCCTTCGGCCGCAATTTTCAGGCCGCGTTTTTTCAGTGCACGGCTGACACCTTCGCGGCCAGCTTTACCATAACTGTCATTTTGGTAAAAAACCGCAATTTTATCGATATGATACGTTATTCTTAAATATTCCACCAGCGCTTCGGTTTCAGCATAATAACTGTTGCGCAGGTTGACAATCAGCGGATTGGGCGGGTTTCGTAGAAATTCAGCGCCGGTAAAAGGCATAAGGAACGGAACGTTATGTTTTTGTGCCTCCGGCATCGCTGCTTTGGACGTGGGAGTTCCCACCTGACCAAACATCGCGAAAACATGTTGCCGGGTGATCAGTTCAATGGTGTTTTTTCTGGCATAATCCGGCTCGTAAAAATCATCGTGGGTAATCAAGCGGATGGTCCGGCCATGTACGCCGCCTTGACTGTTAACAAATGAAAACCAGGCAGTTGCTCCTTTCATCATTTGCCGACCAAGCTGGGCTGCCGGACCTGTGAGTGCACAGCTTTGTCCCAAAACGATCTGTTTGCCGACAATATCGTTGGGTTGTGTGGCATACATCCAAAAAAGAACGCCAATCAGTGCAAAGGAGACAAAATAATATTTCTTCAATGGTTTGCCTCTATATTTTCATATGGAAGTTCCAATAAGTTACTGAATTTCTTTCATGCTTTGTTGTGGGCACGCTGACGAACGTTCAAGGCGGCCCATGGGCGTTATTAAGAATTATTTACATTGTACCTGACTAAGCCGGATATCCATAGAATTTTCTCTATCAACTTGAATTTTATATCAGGATACTTGCAAATGGTACATCTCCTTTTTACGGGTAGGTAAGGAAATCGCCTATACGCACCATGAAAAATAGGATGGGGCCGGGGATACTCCCTGAATCTTGGATATATTCAGGGGCATCATGATAAATTTTGCTGGATTGTACGCCGTTTAGGACCGCAGATTTAGAGCCTGTTTAAAAATTAGGGGATCGAAGCGAAATTTCATGGGATTACAGCCGATTCATCTATTTTTAAACAGGCTCTAAATAAACGAAATTGCGGTCCTTACTTTCATCGTGTTGATTTCGGACAATTTAGATTTCAAACCGGGCTCCGGTGGCAAATACCTTGATTGGGCGCGCCATTTTGCTGGACATATAGCCTGGGGCATCGGGGCCCGTGCAGTGGCCGGTATAATAGGTTGTGCCATCATGGGATGACAGTTCATTGACCAGAATATCCAGGCGGTTGTCAGGTTCAGTGGCCTTGGTTATGCGATTATACAGGTGGAATCCACCGATTACATGGTCAATATGATCCCGGCCTGTGCGGGTCAGGGTCGTATCAATCATATTTCCGATGCCCGAATGGGCGCACCCGGTGAACAGGACCGAGGTGCCGTCTTCTACGATCAGCAGGGCCAGTTCATGGGAAAAGTCATCCTCGATCAGTTGGCCGTCTTCTTGCTGTTTAGGAAGGTCTGAGTTGCCCTGGGGGATAAACCCTTTTTTTGAAAAGTCCGTGATAATGGTTAAATCTTCGGACAAGGCCAGGTCCGAATCAATAAACCGGCAACGGCTTTGGTCAATGGCATCGGTGTCAAGGCCGATATATTTGGGATTATAATTCAGGTAGCGGGCATAGTACCTGCCTTCCATTGCCCCACGGGTCATGATGATTTCGGTTTTAGAATTGATTTTTTGAAACTGCGGGATGCCGCCGCCATGGTCATAGTGTCCGTGGGACAGCACGGCTATATCCGTTTTTGAAAGATCCACACCCAAATGTTTTGCATTTTCTGCAAACTTGTTGTCTGGTCCCATATCAAAAAGAATGGTCCGGGTGCGTGTGCGGATAAAAAAACTTAACCCGTGGGCCGGTGCCAGTTGCGGATCCGTGGTGTTGTTTTCGAGCAGGCAGGTGATTTGCATGGCGTATTCCTCCTGTGTTTTCGTTCAATTAAGGGGTGCATAAAAAATGCAGATTAAAGGAATCATTGGGGAACTCTTGGGCACACACCTTTGAAAAACCCGCTTGTCTGAGCAGATCTATGGCCTGCTGTTCCCCCCACATCATGCCAAGACCCGAGCCGTTGTCATTGAGTCCGATGGGCATGCAGTGCATAAGGCTTACCGTATACAAAAACGGCCCCATGGGATGATCGGTATTGTCCTTGATATTGGTGGCGGCCTTGATATCGATCATGGAAAAAAGACCGCCATCACGCAGCATATATTTCACCCCTTTTAATGCGTCCAGGGGGTGGGACTGGTCGTGGATGGCGTCAAAGGCGCATACATAATCAAAGTGTCGGCTAAATTTTGAGGCATCACGTATTTTAGCGGCATCCTGGTTGAGGAACGCAATATTGGATAACCCAAAAGATTCGGATAAGGCCCGGGCCTGTTCAAGGGCTTTTTCATGGTTGTCCATGCCGATAAATTCAGATTTAGGATAAGCCTGGGCCATGAGACAGGCTGCCACGCCCTGGCCGCAGCCTATATCGCAGACCCGGATGCCTTGCTGCAGCCTTTTTTCAAGCCGACCCTGGTCAACATAGGGAATAAATTTTTGGATTAACACCTTGCGGTGTTTGGCATCTGCCAGTTCTGACATGAATGCCTGGAAATCCGGATAAATGGAAAAGGGGACGCCCTGACCGGTTTTAAATCCCTGTTTTACAGCGTCCATGGCACAGGCGGTCAGTAAAGGGATTTCCTGGGTATAAACGCCCATGTTGTTGTTCCCGGCTCTTCTGCATAGAAGATCTCCATGGGAAGGGGGCAGGAAAAAGGTGTCATCACTGTCCTGGCATTCCGTCATCTCGATAATGCCGCCGGTGACCATGATGCCCAGCCACTCCTTGAGATAACGCATGTTCAGACCCGTTGCCCCGGCCAGCTCCCCAAGGGTCAGGTCTGAACCTTTTTTATCCATGATATCAAATATTTCAAGGGCGTAGCCGATGCCTAAGCCCAGGTTCAAGGAACCGTAATTGAGAATTTGTACCAGTTTATCGGAAAAATCAGTCATGGTTTAATTCGTTAAAGACTAATTCCTTCCAGGACCCGTTTTCTGATATGGGTGCAGACCTTGGTCAGAAATTCCTTGTGGGTGACCCCCATTTTGACCTTGCCGTCTAAAGTGCGCACGGACAATACCTTGTCGTCCTTTTCCTTGTCACCAATGGTGATGATTAAAGGAATATAGTTCAGCTGGGCTTCCCTGATTTTCTTTTTAAGGGTTTCACTTCTGTCATCCACGTCGCAACGGATATCATGGACCTCCAGCAGATTTTGAATTTCTTTTGCATAGGGGGCCAGCTCCTGGTTGATGGGCAGGATTACGGCCTGGACCGGTGCCAGCCACAATGGGAATTTGCCTGCAAAATGCTCCACAAGAATACCGAAGAACCGCTCCATGGAACCGTAGATCACCCGGTGGATCATGATGGGCCGATGCTTTTCATTGTCCGCGCCCTTATAAGTCAGGTCAAAACGTTCCGGCAGCGCCATGTCCAGCTGGATCGTCCCGCATTGCCAGGTTCTGCCCAAAGCGTCCTTGATGTGGATGTCTATCTTGGGACCGTAAAATGCACCATCCCCTTCATTGATCATGAATTCTCGGCCATAGGCGTCCATGGCATTGCGAAGACCGTTGGTGGCGGTTTCCCACTGCTCATCCGTGCCGATTGATTTTTCAGGCCTTGTGGACAGCTCCAGATGAAAGGATAGCCCAAACCTCGCATAGACTCGTTCAGCCAGTTTCAAAACGCCTAAAACTTCTTCCTGGATCTGGTCCGGGGTCATGAAAATATGGGCATCATCCTGGTGAAAGGCCCGGACCCGGAACAGGCCTGACAACGCGCCTGAAAATTCATGGCGGTGTACCATCCCGATCTCTCCGGCCCGGTGGGGCAGGTCTTTGTAAGAGTGGGATTTTGTTTTGTAAAGGATCATGCCGCCGGGGCAATTCATGGGCTTGATGGCGTATTCTTCGTCATCAATGGTGGAGGTGTACATGTTTTCCCGGTAATTCTCCCAGTGGCCGCTTTGTTCCCAAAGCTTTTTGGTCATCATCACAGGGGTTTTGGTCTCCACATATCCGTCTTTTTTATGCTCCATGCGCCAGTAATCCAAAAGCGCATTCCACATGTCAATACCTTTGGCGTGGAAAAAGGGCATGCCCGGTGCTTCGTCATGGAAGGAGAACAGATCCAGGCGGGTTCCAAGTTTCCTGTGGTCCCGTTTTTTGGCTTCCTCGATCATGGTCAGATAGGCTTTGAGCTTTTTTTTGTCAAAAAAGGAGATGCCGTACAGGCGCTGGAGCTGTTCCCGGGACTGGTCTGCCCGCCAGTAGGCACCGGATGTTTTTAACAGCTTAACCCCCTTGATCATGCCGGTATTGGGGATATGTGGGCCGCGACACAGGTCAACGAATTTGCCGTTTTGGTACAAAGAGATCTCTTCGCCTTCGGGCAGTTCATTGATCAGCTCCACCTTAAAGGGGTTGTCGGCGAAAATTGCCAGAGCCTGTTCCCGTGTGGTCACCCGGCGTTCAAAGCCTGCCTTGGCCTTGATAATTTTTTTCATTTCAGCTTCGATTTTTTCAAGGTCAGCTTCGCTTACCGGTACCATGTCGATATCATAATAAAATCCATCTTCCACCACAGGGCCAATGGTCAGCTTGGCGTCGGGATAGAGATTAAGTACGGCTTCGGCCATGACATGGGCTGAAGAGTGGCGCAGGATATCCAGCCCCTGATCGTCTTTGGCCGTGATAAAACTCACCGCACTGTCCTTTTCAATGACAGCGCCTAAATCAATGGCTTGCCCCTCTATCTCCATGGCCACGCAGTTGCGGGCAAATCCTTCGGAAATGCTTTTTGCCACATCCATGCCTGTGGGAGGTGTGTCAAATTCTTTTACTGCATTATCCGGGAACGTTATTTGAATCATTTTTTTTACTTCCTGTTATATATCATGCCCGACCTTGCCCTATTTTCCAAGGCAGCGTATGATCAAGTGTTGTGATTAAATATTGTAATAAAAGCCGTTAAATTTAAAAAAAGAATCTTAAAAGAAGTATTTTAAACAATCAAGGGAAAACTAAGGTGGTTTATCAGTTTGTAACAACGGACAAAGACCTGGCACAAGTATGCCTGAAACTTGAACCCTGTGAGATAATCGGCGTGGATCTGGAAGCCGATTCCATGCACTGTTTTTCAGAAAAGATATGCCTGATCCAGATTGCAGGCCCAGACCAGGCCTGGCTGGTGGATCCTTTCCTGATCAAAGATTTCTCGCCCTTTTCTCAAATCCTTGCAAATCCAGAGATTATCAAGGTGTTCCATGGGTCAGACTTTGATGTCAGAAGCCTTGACCGGGAGTTGGACGTTGAAATTGAAAATTTGTTTGACACCGAGATCGCCTGCCGTTTTTTAAATATTAAGGCCCGGGGCCTGGGCGCACTTTTGAAGTCTTTTTTTGATATAGATGTGGATAAAAAGTACCAGAAGGTGGATTGGTCCAAACGGCCCTTAAAAGATGATATGATTGCTTACAGTGTGGGGGATGTGGCAACGCTTGTGGAATTGCATGACCTTTTAAAGAACCGCCTTGAAAAGATTGGACGTTTGGCCTGGGCCGAAGAAGAGTTTGATTTGCAGGCCAGGGTAAAATACGAGAATAATCATGTAAGGCCCTTGTTTAGAAAGTTCAAGGGGTCCGGCAAGCTTGACAACCGAAGCCTTGCTGTGCTTGAGCTTTTGCTGGAAGTCCGGATTGCCCAGGCGGAGAAAAAAGATCTGCCCCCCTTTAAAATTATGTCAAACCAGTCCATCATGACCATGGTGCAGCACAGGCCGGTCAGTGTTGAGGCTATTTTGAAACATCGGGCGTTAAGCCCTAAACAGGCAGGCATGTACGGGCAATTGTGCGTCAACGCCATTGAAACCGCCCTTGCCTTACCCCACCGGGAACTGCCCTCTTACCCCAGAACCCGGCTGCCCCGGAAAACCTCCCAGGTCCTTGGCCGCATTGATGCATTGAAAAAAATGCGCGAGTCCGCGTCCCAAAGCCTGGCCATGGAGCCTGGGTTTTTGATCAATAACAATATGATTGCTGCTGTAGCAACGGGCAAGCCGTCAAGCCAGGACGATCTGTTGCAGATTCCGGGTATACGAAACTGGCAGGTTGAGGCGCTTGGTGAACACATTTTGGATACCCTGTCCCGGGTTCAGTAATTCAAAAGAGAGAGGATAAACAATGCGCATAGATTTCTGGAAAATGCATGGTCTCGGCAATGATTTTATCATGCTGGATGACCGGGACAAGACCATTGCCGGGCACATTGAGTATTCGGATCTGGCTGTGCGCCTGTGCCACCGGCGGTTTGGCATTGGTGCCGACGGCATTCTCCTGGCCCGGCATTCTGATACCCATGATATCCGGTTGGTCATCATCAATTCAGACGGGTCTCAGCCTGAGATGTGCGGCAACGGCATACGCTGTTTTTCCAAATATTTGTACGAGAACCATATTCTTGCCAAAGATGAAATAAAGGTTCAAACCCTGGCCGGAACCGTGGTGCCCCGGATTGAAAAAAAGCAAAGCGGACAGGTGGTATCCGTATGCGTAGACATGGGGGTGCCAAGGCTTGTTCCTGAACAGATTCCTTTTGTCCATGATGGAAAGACGGCTCTTGGGGTGCCCATTGAAACGGGGCAGGGCACAATATCGGTTTCCTGTGTCTCCATGGGAAACCCCCATGCTGTGATCTTTGTGAATGATTTGTCACTGGTGGACATTGAAGCCATTGGTCCCATGGTGGAAAATCACCCCCGTTTTCCTGAGAAAACCAATGTGGAGTTCATTGAAGTCATCTCTGACAGCCAAATAAAAATGCGGGTGTGGGAACGCGGGGCCGGGGTAACCCTTGCCTGCGGCACCGGGGCCTGTGCTGCTGTTACGGCCGCTCATCTGACGGAACGGGTCGGGCGGCAGGTGCGTGTTCACCTGGACGGCGGAGATTTGGATATTTCATGGGATGACTCCTCTGGTCATATTTTTAAGACCGGGCCTGCCCAGGCCGTTTTTAAGGGAACTGTTGAAATTTAAGCCCGGGTTGACAAACCTTTTTATTCCCTATATAGCATAATTTATCGTTTGGGGTGGCGCACGGCGTCTGAGATTATACCCATTGAACCTGATCCGGATAATACTGGCGAAGGGAATAGCGGATAAGATAGCAATAAACCTGGAAAAATCCGGATTTAGGCATTTTAATAGCCGCTTGCCCTTCCCTTGAGGGCAAGCGGCTTTTGTTTTTTTATAAGGAAGCCTTTGTAATCTAAACGGATCTTTTAACTTTTGTTGTGGGTTGAGTCTGGGTGACGATAGACTCGGTCGACCCATGGCTGTTTTTAGGATTTTTGCCTATGAATATTTTTGTCAACGGAAAACAGGAATGCATAGAGTCCTGCACTTTGGCACAGTTGATCGCCTGGAAAAAGCTCGATGCAGGGGCGCTGGTTGTCGAACTCAACCAGCAAATCATCAAACAGGAATTTTGGCCGACCACTGAACTTCAGGACGCAGATCGCCTGGAGATGCTCAGTTTTGTCGGAGGAGGTTGATTATGAATGACGATGTGCTTTTATTAGGTGGGAAAGAATTCAGTAACCGGTTACTGACAGGGACCGGGAAATTTGGCAACCATGGACAAATTCCCAAGATGCTTGCAGCCAGCGGTTCCCAGATGATCACGGTCGCCTTGCGTCGTGTAGATATCTCGGAACAGTCTGAAAATATTCTCGAATACATTCCCAAAAATGTGACCTTGTTGCCCAATACATCCGGTGCCCGTAGCGCAGAACAGGCCGTTCGCGTTGCCCGTATTGCCCGGGAAGCCGGTTGTGGTGATTTTATCAAAATCGAAGTTATTACCGATATGAAATACCTGATGCCGGATAACTGGGAGACCTTGAAGGCGACGGAAATTCTGGCCAAAGAAGGGTTCCAGGTGCTGCCCTATGTGCTGCCGGATTTGCCCCTGGCAAAACGTCTGGAAAACGCAGGGGCCGCAGCGGTTATGCCCCTGGGCTCGCCCATCGGAACCAACCGGGGACTGGAGACCAAACCGCTGATTGCCATGTTAATTGAGAATGCCTCCGTGCCCATTATTGTGGATGCGGGAATCGGCAAACCTTCCCAGGCCGCCGCGGCAATGGAAATGGGTGCCGACGCGGTTCTGGTGAATACCGCCATTGCCACGGCCCGGGATCCCGAAGCCATGGGACGCGCTTTTGATCTGGCGGTCAAAGCCGGACGGGCGGCTTACCTGGCGGAAATGGCCGAGGCGTCTACCCTTGCCCGCGCTTCTTCTCCGCTCACCGGATTTCTTGACGAAGAACAGCCATGAGTTGACCTGGTCTATCAATACCTAAGTTCAACTCAATGTCATAAGTTTAAGTATGTGTTGTTCGTTGTACCATGAAGGACATGAAGCACATGAAGAATGTATACCGGGAAATCAATCTTCATGTCCTTCATGCGCTTCATGGTTCTAATTGGAATCATCTTAACTTTATGACATAGAGGCTCAACCCACAACAAAACATGAAAGAAATTTAATAGCTTATTGCGACTTTCATAAAATGAGGATCAAATTATGTCATTCTACGAGGTAGTTGAGCAGTACCGTGATTTTAATGTTCCCAAATTTTTTGACCAGGTGAGCGATGAGGACATCATCCTGAGCATGGCTAAGGAAAAACCTAACCCCATGGATTTTTTGACCCTGCTGAGCCCCAGGGCTGCCGGCCATCTTGAGGCCATGGCCCGAAAAGCCCACCAGTTGACCGTGCAGTATTTTGGCCGCACGATCCAAATGTTCATTCCACTGTACATCTCCAACCATTGTAACAACGGCTGCGCCTACTGTGGATTTAATCACAAAAATCCCATCCTTCGCCGCAAGCTCAGCCTGGAAGAAATTGAGATTGAGGCCAAGGCCATTGCCAAAACCGGCATGCAACATGTACTTTTTCTCACCGGTGAAGCCCAGCACATGACTCCCATGTCTTACCTGGTGGATGCGACTCGATTGCTCAAGAAGCATTTTGCATCCGTGGCGATTGAGGTCTACCCGCTTGAGATTGAGGAGTACCGCCAACTCTACGAGGCTGGTGTTGATTCCATGACCATGTTCCAGGAAACCTATGACGAAGGCGTTTATAAACGAGTTCATCTGGCCGGCAGAAAGATGGATTACCATTGGCGGCTCAACGGGCCTGAACGGGCCGCGAAGGGCGGCATGCGGGTCGTTAATCTTGGGGCTTTGCTTGGTCTTTCCGAGCCGCGACGTGAACTGTTTTTCACAGGCTTACATGCAAGCTACCTTGAAAATAAGTATATTGATACCGAAGTTGCCATTTCCCTGCCCCGATTTAACGAGGCGGAAGGTGATTTTCAACCTGACTACCTGGTGAATGACAAAACCTTTGTTCAGTTCATGACCGCGCTGCGTATTTTTCTGCCGCGCTTGGGACTGACCGTCTCCACCCGTGAAAACGCCACCTTTCGCGACCGTATTCTCCCCTTGGGTGTTACGCGTTTCTCTGCCGGGTCAAGTACCGGTGTCGGTGGATACACCGAGATACCGGAGGGTCAGACGCCGCAATTCGAAATTACCGATGCCCGCAGCGTGCCCCAGGTAGCCGATGCGATTCTCGCCCAGGGCTATCAGCCGATTTACAAAGACTGGGACTGTATTTGATGAAAATAGGTATTGCCGGGGTTGGCGGTATCGGTTCCAACGTGGCCCTTAACCTGATTCGAAGCGGCGTCATGCAACTTAAACTGGTCGATTTCGACCGGGTAGAATCGGGTAACCTCAACCGTCAGTTTTATTTTGTCGACCAGCTCGGCCTGTTCAAGGCCGAGGCGCTTAAGATTAACCTAAGCCGCATTAACCCGGAGGCACACCTTGAGGCGTGGGTTCAGCGTATTGACAGGCAAAACTGCGTTGAACTGTTCTCCGATTGCGACCTTCTTGTTGAGGGGTTTGACCGCCAAGTGGATAAAAAAATGTTCATTGAAACCTTTGCCGACAAAAAGACCGTGGTTTCAGCCTGTGGCATTGCCGGGTCTGATTTGGCCGGTATACGTTCGCGCAAAATCGGCAACAGCTACATTGTTGGTGATTTTACCACCGATTGTGATCAGGCACCGCTGTTCAGCCACAAGGTCACCACCGTCGCCAATTACATGAGCGAATTTATTCTTCGTCAACCCGGCGTGCTTCATGATTAAGGGCGTCGGAAAAAATAAATTTCCATAGATATTTTTAACCACGAAGAACACGAAGGCCACGAAAAATAAAATTTTCGGATGCAATTACCCTTCGTGCCCTTCGTGGTAAAATATAGATGTCCAACGGCGGCGGCTTAAAAGATGGACAACTTAGGCATTAACCGGTAAGTAAATGCCATGAGAGTTTGTTTGTGCATAATCACGATCATTTTTGTTTTTTTCGTTTTTTCTGCATTTGCCCAGGAACACGCTTTGTTTCAGGACCGGGATGCTTACATGGCCGATCTGGTGTCAAAAATAAAAGCCTCCACCGTGTCCGTGGGCACCTATTCGTTTAAAGATGTCCCCATGACCCGGTTCCGCGGTACCGGCTTTGCCATTGAAGACGGCAGCAGGATCGTCACCAACCACCATGTGGTCCAGGCCATTAAAGAAAAGAAACGCATGTTCAATCTGCGCATCTTTCATAAGAATTTGCCGGGGAAAGGGGTCAAGGCCGTCCTGGTCGCCGAAGATTCTTTCCACGACCTGGCCATACTGGAAATGACAGGCAAACTGCCTCCCTTGCCCATGGCAGCAAACGGTACCCTCAAAGAAGGTCACCAAGTGGCGTTTACCGGATTTCCCATCGGTTTTGTACTCGGTCTTAATGCCACCACCCACACAGGTATTGTTTCGGCCATTGCGCCGG
>Ga0193962_1000159_pt1 | contig 29346 bp, 24 predicted proteins | sample FB_5_MG_FD_140335 | JGI IMG/M metagenome (GOLD analysis project Ga0193962, IMG submission 140335) | Microbial mat bacterial communities from the Broadkill River, Lewes, Delaware, United States - FB_5_MG | ecosystem: Environmental > Aquatic > Freshwater > River > Microbial mats | place: USA... | reverse complement strand
TGTATCTCAACTCTTTTAATCTGAGTAAGTTTGAATCAGAGAAAGAAGTTGAAGCCGTTTTGATAAAAGATCTTGCTGCTGCGGCTGATGGCCGTGTGGATGTACGTATTTATCATCCTGATCAAGCTCCTGAGTTTGGGCAATTTACCGGTTTTTGTATTGATAATCAGGATGTTGAAATCACGCAGTATACACCGGCACCAGAGCTACTTTGCACCGGTGAAGATAAAGTCGAAGAGGTGCTTTATAGCCACCTTTTAAAGTCTAATTGTCCAGTAACAGGACAGCCGGATTGGGCAACTTTAGGTATTAGTTATAGTGGTAACGAAATCGATCGCGAAGGCCTGCTAAAGTACATCATCTCTTATCGCGAACACGGCGATTTTCATGAGCAGTGCGTTGAAAATATCTTTATGCATATTTGGGAGCGTTGTCAGCCGGATTCTCTAAATGTGTATGCTCGCTATGTACGTCGTGGAGGATTAGACATCAATCCTTTCCGTAGCAGTGAGATAGATGATATTGATAATTTACGTCTAAGTAGACAGTAAGAGGAGCTCATTATGGATGCTTTAACGCTATTACATGATCGTGTTTCTTGCCCTGTATTATTAGAGCCTGGTCCTTCGACAGAGCAGCTTGAGCAGATCTATCAAGCAGCTTTGCGTGCGCCTGATCATGGCGCTATCCGGCCTTGGCGTTTTTTGACGGTTGAGGGGGAGGCTCGTAAAAATTTAGGCGCTCTTTTTTCAAAGGCAATGCTGAGTGATAACGAAGAATTAAGCCAAGAAAGGCAGGAAAAAGCGCGGAATATGCCGATGCGAGCACCTGTGGTGATCGTGGTGGTTGCTGCCGTTAAAGAACACCCTAAAGTGCCACTGCTTGAGCAAGAAATTTCGGCAGGTTGTGCCGCTCAGAATATTATTCTGGCAGCTCATGCTCTAGGATTAGGCGCTATGTGGCGAACGGGAGATATGGCCTATCATCCTGTGGTTAGAGCTGGATTAGGGTTAAGTGCTGAAGAGACGGTTATTGGTTATATCTATTTAGGTTCCCCTAAAAAAGTACGGCAAGCGCCGCAGCATAATCAAGCAGATTATGTGCAGCAGTGGGAAGGAGAGCTTTCGTGACACATAAGCAAGTTTCTGATGAGTTTTTAGTCTGGCTGAAAGAACAAATTCCCGTGATCAACCATATGGGCTTTTTGCCTTTAGAGTGGGATGGTCAACGTCTGAAAATGGGGGCTGAGTTAGCCCCTAACGTTAATGATAAAGGCACGGGATTTGGTGGCTCGCTCGCCACTGTCGCTACGCTCTGTGGCTGGAGTATCATCACTTTATACCTCCGTGCTCAAGGGCGTGATGATAATGTTGTGATTCGTGACAGTCATCTTGAGTATTTCCTGCCGGTAACCTCTGATTTTTCTGCACAAACCTCTCTACCTGAGCCATCAGTATTGGCTGTTTTTGATCAAAAAATGGAGGAGAAAGGGCGAGCGCGGATGGATCTAGTGATTGAGATAAAGCAAGATAACCAGCTCGCGATGAAATTGAGCGGCAGTTATGTTGCACTCGAAAAGCGCGTTTAGCTAAATCTTCCCTCCTTTTTTCTCTTGACCCTAAAGCTTACTTTAGGGTTTATGCTCTGTTGTAACGACATCTTATTATTTGGGTAGCATCATGATCTATCGTTTCTCTTTACAGGGAGTCACATGCGCTGGCTGTGTCCGCTCTTTAGAAAAAAGTTTACTCGCCAATCGTGATATTGAGGACTTTTCGGTCAATTTTGCAGATCGCAGCTTAAGTGTGTCTTCGTCACAAACGCCCCAAGCGATTATTGCTGCTGTTGAAGCTGCTGGTTACGGTGCAATCGAGATCGATGATGATAGTTTAGAAAAGATTCAGGAAGCTGAGCAGGCGCATTATCGTCTTACGTTACAGCGAAGTATGCTTGCTTTAGGCTTTGGCCTATTGCTAATGATCCAAATGTGGTTGGGGTGGATGCCTGATATTAATCAGGCTACAGGTATTGTTAGCGGAGGAATTACAGGTGTTGCTTCGTTGGCATTGATGTATTTCTGTGGTGGACATATCTATCGTGGGGCTTTCAATTCGGCTTTAAAGTTGAGCTTTAATATGGATACCTTGATCGCTCTAGGTACCGGAGCCGCTTGGGTATACTCAACGGGTTTGTTGTTGGTATCTCTTTTTGGTGTAGAGCTTCCAAGTCTTGCGGGTCATCTTTATTACGAAGCATCGGTTATGATTCTTGGCTTTATTTTATTAGGGCAAGCACTTGAAGCAAGGGCAAGGAAAAGGACCGGAGATGCCGTACGCAGCTTAATACAGTTACAGCCCAATACTGCGCTCCGTATACGCAGTGGTGAAGAGAGTGAAGTGGCGATATCTCTCCTATCAATTAATGATCAAGTCCGGGTGCGTCCTGGTGAGCGCATTCCGGTTGATGGGGTTGTGCTGTCAGGAGCTAGTTATCTTGATGAGTCGATGTTAACTGGTGAGCCTGTGCCTGTGCATAAGCAGCAGGGTGACCAGGTTGTTGGAGGGACACTGAATGGTGAGGGTAGCTTAGTTGTTCAAGTTGAACAGGTGGGATCACAGACGGTCTTGGCTCAAATAGTTGAAGCCGTAAAAGATGCGCAAAACTGCAAACCAGAGCTTGGTAAGTTAGCGGATAAAATCGCTGCTGTCTTTGTGCCTATTGTAATGGCGTTGGCCGTTTTAACCGCTGTTGTTTGGCTAGGCTTTGGCCCAGAACCGACCGTAACTTATGCAATCATAACCATGATGACAGTGCTTATTATTGCTTGCCCTTGTGCATTAGGGTTGGCTACGCCTATGTCGGTGATGGTGGCTGTTGGTAAAGCTGCGAGTAAGGGGATATTGATTAGAAACGCTGATGCATTGCAGCTAGCAGAAAAAATAACGACAGTGGTGTTGGATAAAACAGGGACTGTAACAGAAGGTAAGCCGGTCATTACCGATCGATTCTATCAATGTTCTGATGATCTTATTAACCGCACTAATTTAATCATTGCAGCGATTGAATCACATTCAGAACATCCATTGGCTCGAGCCATCGCTCAAGGCGTGGTTTCGAATCCAAGCGATAGTGAAACTTCTATTTTTGAAGCTCCTACTCTTGAAACTCCCATTATTGAACCTATAAAAGTTGATGATTTTCAAAGCCATCCAGGATTAGGGGTTTCTGCCTTGGTCGATGGAGAGCCGTGGTACTTAGGGAATGAGGCTTGGATGAATAAGCAAGGTGTCGATTGTAGTGAATTGAAACAAGTGTCTTCCCGCTGTTCAGAGGAGGCTAAGTCACTCGTTTATGTTGCAACAAAAACAGGTCTTGTGGCTCTATTTGCGGTTGCAGATCCAGTTAAACAGGATTCAGCAAGCGCAATATCGGAGTTGCAGGGGGCGGGTTTAAAAGTGATCTTACTTTCAGGTGATAATCGTTCAACGGCAGAAGCGATTGCCTCTCAGGTGGGTATTACCGAGGTTATTGCTGAAGTAAAACCCGATCAGAAGCAAGAAACGATTAAGCAGCTGCAGGGTCAGGGTGACGTCGTGGCGATGGTGGGTGATGGTGTAAACGATGCGCCTGCATTGGCGCAAGCAGATCTTGGTTATGCGATAGGGAATGGCTCAGATGTCGCCATAGCAAGTGCTGATGTTACCTTGATATCTGGTTCGCTTACTGGCGTTTATAAAGCGATCACTATTTCTAAAGCTACGGTTAGAAATATTAAACAGAATCTGTTTGGGGCTTTTATTTATAACGCTGTTTCTATTCCTATTGCCGCAGGTGTCTTATTTCCGATTGCTGGTATTCTATTAAATCCAGCTATTGCGGGCGCGGCGATGGCCATGTCTTCCGTTACTGTGGTCAGTAATGCCAATCGATTGAGATGGTTGAAAGTATAGGGTTTAGCACTTAATAACTGAGCGCTAGTGAAGAGCTCAGTTATTGTGTTTGTCGTTTATTTAGCAGCAGGTACGTTATCTAGGCGCACAACTTTTTCAATAATAATTGCTTGTTTCGGGACATCACGGTGTCCTGCTTTGGATGTTTTAGGCGAGCGCCCTAAACGAATAACCAGCTCCATTCCTTTAGTGACTTTACCAAACACAGCATAGCCAAACTGATTGCCTCGTGGATCTAGATTACGGTTGTTAACCGTGTTTATAAAAAACTGGGCAGTAGCGCTATGGGGATGGCTTGTTCTTGCCATCGAAATTGTTCCTTGTGAATTGCTTAAGCCATTTTTAGATTCGTTTTGAATCGCCCCTTTCGTTTCTTTCTTTTTCATATCCTCTGTAAATCCACCGCCTTGAATCATAAAACCCGCAATGACTCGGTGGAAAATAGTGCCTTCGTAAAAGCCGTCATCAACATAACCCAGAAAGTTTTTAACAGTCTCTGGTGCTTTTTCAGGGAATAGCTCAAGGGTGATATTTCCCATATTTGTTTGCATTATGACAGTGGGGTTGTGGTCATCGGCAAAGGCTGAAGTCATCAATAAATAGGGAATTAAGAGTGAAACGATAATTTTTTTTAACATGCAGAGACCGTTGGTTGAGTTGTTTTGTCCTGATAGTAACCAATTTTTTATGCTTACGTTATATCTCGGAGGTAAAAAGCTGAATTTATAGACTATAGTGATTCAAATAAACCCTGTTTTTAATATGTGATTATTCATTAAAAAACATGACTTTTAATTGTGTGTTTTTTGTACTGTTTTGGTTAAGCAATATGCTGATATGTAATGATTTTTTGCTTATTTCTATATAGGTTCTATAGTAAATAAATAATATAGTTCTTTGGTGCTGATTGTTTGTTGATACTAAGGGCGCAAGCATTTACTCTTCGAGTGCATTCGACAGTTACATGGATGTTTTGATTGAGGAGACTGTATGAAGTTTTCGATCGTGAGATTGGATCATATTGTACTTAATATTATCGATGTGGATAAAAGCCTTGGCTTTTATATTGATATATTGGGCTGCGAATTGATAAGGACTATAGAAAAACCTCTTATTTATCAGTTGCGTGCAGGGGACTCGTTGATTGACCTTAGACCTGTTGAGCAATCAATAAAATCGCCTAACCTTGATCACTTTTGTTTGCGTATAAAACCATTTGAGCCTGAGGTGTTGATTCCATTTTTTGGACGGAATGGAGTTGTTTATGGTTCAGTCGAGCAACGAAATGGGGCAACGGGTTTTGGAAGCTCCGTTTATATTGAAGACCCTGATGGTAATCGTATCGAGTTAAAAGCGGCTTGATATGAATGCTTGATTAGCATCATAGAAACAAAGGCTCTACAAGCATAATCTAAAATTAAAAGTAGTCTTAACTATAGATAATTACAGATAACTACAGATAACTACAGATAACTACAGATAACTATAAATAATAATGACCAAGATTTATGAATGAAAGGTTTCTCGCGAGAGGCCTTAATTTGTTATCGAGGCGACCAGAGTTGGAGTGCACTTACAAATGGGCAATATGACGTTGAAGCAGAAAGTTCTTCTGTTAACACTGATACCGTTAATCGCAGTCTTAGGCGTTGTGATGTTTGTTGTTAACATGCAATTGCGTGATCTAGGCGAGCATCAGATTGAAGAGTTACGTAACGAACTAGTGGGAAGTAAGCAGGAAGCGCTTAAAGGTTATGTAGATCTTGCCGTGACTTCTGTGAAGCATATATATGATGCTGCTGAGCCCGGTGATGCTGCTGCGGAAGATAGAGCGTTAGATGTTATGACTCAGCTGAGCTATGGTGCTAAAGGTGATGGCTATATATTTGTTTATAAATATGATGGCACTAACTTAGCAACCAGACCTAAGCCACAGTTAAAGGGGAAAAATTTAATAGGTTTAAAAGACCCTAGTGGTGTATTTATTGTTAAGGAACTTATCGATAAAGCTAAAAGTGGTGGCGGCTATTTAGAGTATATCTGGGCTAAACCATCAAAGAATGCGGATGTTCCTAAACTTAGCTATGCTGTTGGGCTGTCGAAGTGGCAGTGGATGGTGGGTACAGGATTTTACGTAGATGATATTGATGACCAGATTGCGATAGCCAACGAGAGGCTTGAGGATGAGATTAGCAATACTATGATCTTTATTCTTATGATCGGTGGTGGCTTTGTTATTGTCTTTGGATTGTTGTCGGTAATGTTTGCAAATGGTATCGCAAATCCGCTTGCTGCGGCAGCTTCAGCGCTTAAAGATATCGCGGAAGGTGATGGTGATCTTAGTAAGCGTTTAGATACCAAAGCAAAAGGTGAAGTGGGTGATGTTGCACATGGTTTTAATACCTTTGCGGCAAAAATACAGACGCTTATTGTCGAAGTTAAGACGGCTATTGAGGACTTATCACAAGCTACAGGTCGTATGACGGGCGTTGTCGACCATACGCGCTCTGAAGTAGATGAGCAGCGTAGGGAAACAGAACAGGTGGCAGCGGCCATCCATCAGATGGCTGCTGCAGTGCAAGAAGTGTCTAGTAACGCAACGAACGCTTCTCATTCTGCGCAAGCAGCGGATGAGTCTGCAATCGGCGGCCAACGGGTAGTAAATGAAACCATTGTTTCAATTCAATCTTTGCAGAGCGGCGTCAATAAGGCTTCTGATGTTATCGCTCAATTGGATAGGGATTCTGAGCATATTGGAACGGTTGTCAATGTAATCAAAGAGATTGCTGACCAGACTAACCTACTGGCGCTTAATGCGGCGATTGAGGCTGCCCGAGCCGGGGAACAGGGACGTGGTTTCTCCGTGGTAGCAGATGAGGTTCGTACATTGGCTAACCGAACTCAGCAGAGTACTGATGAGATTCAGTCGATGATCGAAAAGCTGCAAAGTGGCGCGCGCCAAGCGGTGCAAGAGATGGAAAAAAGTCGTGTTCAGACGGATGAGACGGTTGAAAAGGCTAGTCATACCGGAGAGCAGTTAAATAATATCACTGCGTCTGTGAGCGATATCAGCGGTATGAGTACTCAAATAGCTACCGCGGCGGAGGAGCAAACATCGGTTGCCGATGAATTAAGTCGAAGTATCCAGCATATTGCGGATATTTCGGAACGGGCAAGTGGCAATGCGGATCAACTCTCAACGACGACAGGCGAGATGGCTCAGTTAGAGGCGCGTCTAACTGCGCTGGTCAATCAATTCAAAACTTGATCGTTTGTATAAAGAAAAGCGGGCCTTTGCCCGCTTTTTTATTGCCTGATTCTTATTGAATGTTAGGTGAGAAATACAACGTTTCTGGGGCTAGGCATTGTTCTGTGCTACAGGCTTGATAGGTAAAACTTAGCGTGTTCTGTAACGTGTCCTCATTATTGTTTTTTCTGATTTTAAAACGGAACTGATCCGAATAGAGATTGATTGTTGTTTTAGTGAAATTTACTTTTGTTGCATGTGCTTTTGGATAGGCGATGCTATCTAGCCAGTCCGCTTTAATTGAGCTTCCAATTAAACGTTTATCTCCTGGTTTTTGGGCATTGATATGCCAGCCTGGTTTTAACTTAACCACTAATTCGAAATAATCTTTTTCTAGTTTTAGTTCGGCTTTTAGTGCGCCTAAGGCGCCAAACTGTACCCGCTCAAGTGATGCTTTATGTTTGGCATGAGCCATAAGCAAGTAGCTGTAGTTCATAGGGTTAGCGCTAACTTTGCCACTTTTTGCTGCGAGTAGTTGCGTAGCAATCGCTCGAAATACTTGATTCTTTTGGCTGCTAGCTAAACGGTTTAGTAATTCATACGCGTATGATTCTGCTGCCGGTGTGGCTTGATCTGCTTGGCTGCGTGACCTTACCAGAAGCGTTTGATCAGGCTCAGTTAGGAATAAGGTACTATTTGCCTCATCCCAAAATTTTGAGATCAGCTCTTCACCAAGCGTAGTGGCTCTATTTAACCATTTGGGATGATCTGTCAGGTTATATAAGGTTAGATTGGCGAGTGCAAAAGTGCTGTAATCCTCTAGATTACCTTTGCTGCCTTGTCTGGAGTGTCGAGAATCGCGGATCAAGCCTGTGGATGAATAGTGGCTATTCCACAAGGCATCGGCGGCAGTTGTTGCTGCGTTTGTATAGCGTTTAATTTTTAAGTCTGCACCCGCCTGTGCCAGCGCTCGTATCAACATACTATTCCAAGCAGTAATGATTTTATCGTCTAAATGCGGTTTTGCTCTTTTTTGTCTCTGTATTAATAACGTACGTTTTATCTCGGTGAGCTCAGCTAGAAATGTGACCGGGTTTAATTGATGTTCAATCACATATTCAGGAATGGATAAAGGTTGATATAAAATGTTTCTACCGGAGAAATTACTCCCTTCGGAGATGCCAAAAAATGTCGTTGCCGTTTTATAGTGCTTAACACTGAGTGTATTGCGTAATTCGTCATCAGACCAAATAAAAAATGTACCTTCCTCTCCTTCGCTATCGGCATCAGTTGCAGAGTAGAAAAGGTGTTGTTGATTTCTCATCTCGCGTAAAACGTAATCAAGGGTTTCCACAACGATCTGCCTATAGAGCGGGTCGCCAGTTAATGCGTAAGCTTGTAAGTAGAGAGTTGAGAGCTGTGCTTGGTTATAGAGCATTTTTTCAAAGTGGGGGATTTGCCAGCTTGGGTCTGTTGCATATCGGTGAAACCCACCGGCAACTTGATCATATATGCCACCTTGCTGCATAGCGTTGAGTGTTTTAGTAACGGTCTTTAGCAGCTGCTTATCCTGAGTTCGATCCGCTTGATCAAGCATAAACAGTAAGGTCGGCTCTTGAGGAAACTTAGGAGCAGTACCGAATCCCCCTTCAAATTCATCGTAAATATCTAACCACTGCTCTAATGCGGCAGCATAAGTATCATGAGTGATTTTTGAAGGGGAGCTGTTGTTTGCTTGTATCTCTGTAATAGCCGCGATGATTCTGTCGCTTTCCTCAACCAAAGCTAGTTGCTCTTGTTGCCAAAGTTGCTGTGTTCTTTTTAGTAGTGCTAGAAACTGTTCTGGGGGAAAGTATGTTGCGGCGTAAAAGGGGGCGGCTTCGGGTGTATTTAGGACGTTGAGAGGCCATCCTGTTTGACCGCTGAGTAATGCCGAGGCAATCATGTAGGTATTATCAATATCGGGGCGCTGTTCGCGGTCAACTTTAATACTAATGAAGTGTTTGTTTAGATAATTTGCAATTTCAATATTCTCAAAGCTTTCTTTCTCCATGACATGACACCAGTGGCACGTAGAGTAACCTATAGAGAGGAATATAGGTTTATTGCTACGCTTGGCTTCCGATAGGGCTTCCTCTGACCAGCTATACCAATTAACGGGGTTGTGGGCGTGTTGCAGTAGATAAGGGGAGGATTCTAATATCAGTCGGTTAGTAAATAGCGGCTGACCCTCTTTATTGAAATGTTCTGTTCTAGGGGTGTAGTCCGGTCCTTGATTTTGTATAGCGCTTGTTAATTCTGCTAGGGGAATAGATGGTGGCGACGTAGATGGATCAGTCTTGGCGTTGGACGAATCTAGAGCGGTTGCCGCTAATAGCATGGGGGTGAATAGCCATAAACTTAGATAAAAAAGGATCGATCGGAGATAGCGCATCGGACGGATATTGATAAGGCGATATAAGTCTAAGGTTTTCATGTCGATGCTCGGGCTGTATTTGTTGATATGATAGAGGCAATTAATCTCCAATGGGATAGACAAATGCTAAACTCAAACGTTCCTTATGGTTACGGGTAACGCTAATGAAGCCCAGTAAAAGAGGCCCATCTACCGCTGTTAACGTTTACTGTAAGCAGTGTAAAACTCAGTTATACAGATATAGGAAGGGTGGAAAAGGGGCTCTGGTGAAGTGTTTTAAAGAAAGAATCAGTGAAAACTTCACCGAAGAGCCGTGTATTTGTCCTGTTTGCCACGCGATTTTTGCGCGTGAAACATTAATTCGTGGCACCCCTGCTTATAAGTTGATTGGCGGTAAAGTCTTCGCCAAGTGAATGACCTCTTTCTTGGTTCAGCTTTATAGCAAGTGACGGTGCGATACAGCTAATTTCGCCATCAACAAAATAGTGAGCTGCCGGTTTAGGTATCAAACTGCCATCCATAACGATGTTATTCCCCTTTAAAAGTGGTCTTTTAGCCGTTATTTTGTGCTGATACGCCCCTCCTTTGCAGAGCTCTCTTGCTTTGTGGTGCCACATCGTCTCGACATCTTTCATGCTGCTATGAGCATTCCCATAATACTGAACGGCAAATTGATCGTTATTGAGTGTTTCAAATTTGTAACCCGACTTACCGTTAAATTCATGGTAACTGCTATTACATCCTGTGATGAATGCACCGAATAAAAATAAAGTCGTTAATTTTATCTGTTTACACATGTTGTACTCCTTTTACCTGTGTAACCCCGTTTTATGAATATCCTTTGCTAAATGGCTACAGATATTGAGTGTTTTGTCAGGTAATAGTGTAAATAAGCTTGATTTTGGGTTACAGATTTAGAAAAATATAAATAGTGGAGTACAGATTTGTTGATTTTGTTCTGTGATGTCTAATTACAATTAATCTGTCATTGAAAATGGTTTTGTATGGGTGTTTGGTGATGAAACTGTATGAACAGTTACTGGAAGAGCTTAGTCAACGAATTGAACAAGGGTACTACCCTGTTGGCAGTAAACTTCCCTCGATCCGGTCATTAAGCAGTGAGCGCGGTGTTAGTATCTCCACGGTACAAGAGGCGTATCAGCGCCTTGAGGAGAGAGGGCTTGCTGAAGTTAGGCCTAAATCCGGCTATTACGTACAAGGGCGTTCTGCTGTTCCTGCGTTACCCGAAGTGAGTAGACCCGCTCAAAGGCCTTTAGAAGTTTCACATTGGGAACAAGTTTATCATCTACTGAATTCGGAAAAGGGGCAGGGGCATATGGCGCTAGGCACAGCGATGCCGGCTATTGATTCCCCAACCTTAAAGCCATTAATGAAAGCTCTCGTGGAAGCTGCAAAATTTAGCAGTGAGCAGTTTTTAAATTATTGTGACATTCGAGGCTCAGAAAAGCTGCGAAAGCAGATTGCTCGATTAGCCGTTGATTCTGGCTGCCAACTTCATCCAGATGAAATAATTATTACAACAGGTTGTCAGGAAGCGTTGGTCTGTAGCCTGCGTGCAATCACACAGCCTGGGGATATTGTAGCAACCGATTCTCCGAGCTTTTATGGATCCACTCAAGCGATAAAAGCGTTAGGTTTAAAAGCGCTGGAAATCCCCACTCATCCCGAAACGGGGATAAGCCTAGAAGCGCTTGAATTAGCACTTGATCAATGGCCGATTAAAGCTATCCAAGTAACGCCGACATGTAACAATCCGTTGGGCTATACCATGCCAGAAGAGCGTCGAAAGGCATTGCTACGATTGGCTCAGCAATATGACCTGCCAATTATTGAAGATGATATTTATGGCGATCTTTATTATAAGTCGCCTAGGCCTCGGACCATTAAATCGTTTGATGAAGAGGGTCGAGTATTATTGTGTTCCTCTTTCTCTAAAACGCTTGCTTACGGTCTGCGGTTGGGCTGGGTAGCGCCAGGGCAGTGTACAGAGCGGGTCTTACATAAGAAATTTGTATCGACTGTCAGTAACCCTCCGGTTCAACAAGAAGCAGTGGCTGAATTTATTGCACAGGGAGGATATGAACGTCATATCCGTAAAATGAAAGCTCAGTATCAGCTTGCGCGAGATATGATGGTTGATCTTGTTGAGGCTTTTTTCCCAGAAGGTACGCGAATCAGTTATCCGGCGGGTGGCTATCTGCTTTGGGTAGAGTTGCCAATAGAGGTCGATACAGTGAAATTGAATAAACGATTAGAATCAAAAAACATTAGTATCGCGCCGGGAGTTATTTTTTCTGCTTCGGGTAAATACCGAAACTGTATGCGTCTTAATTTTGCTAAAAAACCAGATGAGAAAATGAAGCAGGCGTTGCAGTATGTTGCCGATGAAGCTCAACGTTTGATTGATGAAGCTTAAACGATGACTGTTATATTACCAGCTTAAACAACCATAATTGACAGCGGGTTAATATCTTTTAAGGCGATTGAGATGGGCGGATAAAGAAAAGCCTAGTTGCTGGTTAAGTTTTTTGGCTGAAGTTTTTAGCTGCTTTTCGTTAAGGCTGTTACCTGTTTTTCCTGCAAGCAAAACCCAGTTGCCGCAGCTGGTGGTGCAGCCTCTTATATCGCTGAAGAGTTCTCTAAGAAGGTTAAGACAATCACCTGATTGGTGCTCTCGCCAGCAATTCAGAACTAACCAGCCATCGTTTTTTAAAAGAGAATGCGCTGCTTGCAAAAATTCAGGAGAGAGCTGCTTTACGTCTAAGCCATCTTCGCTGTAAATATCACTAAAGATGATGTCCACTTTGCGGGCGTGTTCTTGATGTAGAAAGTCATAAGCATCCGCATGAATCAATTCCATGCGTTTACTTCTAGGTAATTGGAAGTATTTATAAGCGGTCTGAATTACATCAGAACGAAGTTCTACGACTTGCTGCTTTAATTGTGGGTAGTGGTGGTGCAAGCAGCTGTTAAGGGCGCCAGCTCCTAAACCTAACGTGATACATCGCTTAGGTTCTATTAGCAGCAGGGCCATTAGCATCGCGCGAGTATAGTCATGCTGTGGTGATAGAGGTTCGCTTTTTAACCAGCAGCTTTGTTCGTCATTATCACCAAAGGCTAAATAACGTTTATTGCCATCATCGATCACTCTAATCGCACCGTATTCATCATAACTGCGATGTATCTCTTTTCCGATAATGGCCATGTTGGTTCCTTGCGTGATCTCTTTTGAGGGGGCATTCTATAGCTATCACACACTATTATTCTACTTATGATTCAATGGGTGTTTTTAATCGCTTCTTTATGATGAGTCTTAATGTAAATTGTAAGTTAACCCGCGCTAATTACCGTTAAAAACCGGTTCCTTTAGGAGAGTTGTATATGGAGATGCAGTGGCAGCGTTTATTAACCACTAAACGTTATGGGCATGCGGAAGTTACCGACCAAGAGATAGGACGTAGCCATTTTCACAAAGACCAAGACCGTATTATCTTTTCTAGTGCGTTTCGCCGTTTAGGCCGTAAAACGCAAGTGCACCCTATGTCGCTAAATGATCATATTCATACTCGTCTGACTCATTCTATTGAGGTGGGTAGTTTAGGACGCAGTTTAGGTATTCGTGTGGGCGAATTGATCCAAGATCAATTGCCCGAATGGGCTACCGCTTATGATATCGGCATGATAGTACAGTCTGCTTGTTTGGCGCATGATATTGGTAATCCACCCTTTGGGCATGCCGGTGAGTATGCAATTAGAGATTGGTTTAAACGGCAAGGAGAGAGTGAGTTACTGGCGTCTCTGAGTAGCGATGAAAGACGTGATCTCATGACCTTCGAAGGTAACGCTCAAGGCTTTCGTGTAATTACCCGTATAGAAAATCACCTATTTGATGGTGGGTTACGCTTAACCTACCCAACCTTAGGCGCGCTTTTAAAGTACCCATGGAGTGCTGAATATTCCGGTAAGAAAGGGAAATTTAGTGCTTATCAAACGGAATTAGAAATTCTCAACAAATTGGGGCGAGAGCTTGGGTTAGTGTCGTTGGCAGAAAACTGTTGGAGTCGTCACCCTCTGGCATACTTGATGGAGGCTGCTGATGATATCTGTTATGCCATTGTGGACCTTGAAGATGCGATTGAATTAAATATTTTGTCATTTGATGAGATAAAACCAATATTGCTACAGCTTTGTGGAGATACCTCGTTTGATGATGAGATCTTTACTTCACAGGCTTCTGCACGGCGAAAAATTTCGGCATTGCGTGGCAAAGCGATGGAATTCATGGTCTGTTCTGCTGTGCAGGCTTATATGGATAACCAGCACTTGATTATGCGTGGAGAGTATAAAGGGGAGCTGTTAGCGGATGGTGAACCGGCGGTAAGAGATGGTTTATATGCAGCTAAAACGTTAGCGAGAGAGCGTGTTTTCCCTGATACACGCAAAACTGAGCTAGAAGTAGGTGCTTACACTACACTGGGTGTGTTGTTAGAAGCCTTTTGTCACGCGGTTTATGATAATCACCATTTAAAAGGAAACGGTCTTAGTTATCGTAGCGAAAGAATTATTAGTCTAATGGGTATCCATGCCCCTCGGCCAGAGTTACCTCTTTATAAGGCGTATATGAGGGCGTTAGATTTTATCAGTGGTATGACCGATAACTACGCTACCTATTTAGCACGACAAATTGGTGGGTTGAGCTAAGGCTAGGATATAATTCTTACTTTGCTCTCTTTGTATTATAAGACTAAGGAAAAAACAGTGGCGTCCTTGAAAGATCAACTGAGTGGTTTGGTATATTCGACAGAAAAAGGTGCTTTATGCCCGCAATGCTCTGAGTCGGTTGATGCCTGTATTTGTGCAGAGTTAGATGACCAAAGTCGGTTAGAAGGGTTAGATGGTATTGTGCGAATTCGCCGTGAAACGTCTGGCCGTAAAGGAAAAGGAGTTACAACGATTACGGGGATCCCGGTGCCAGAGGCTGAACTAAAAGCCCTTTCTAAAAAATTGAAGAAAACCTGTGGTACAGGCGGTGCGCTGAAGGACGGGGTTATTGAAATTCAGGGAGATCATCGTGAAAAGCTTAAAGCCGTTTTAGAGAAGGAAGGCTTTACTGTGAAATTAGCGGGTGGTTGAGATGGCAAAGAAAAAAACCTGTACGCGCTGCTTAGTGATGCGTTTCAGTTTGGTTTTTATGGCTATTGTTATTTTATTTATGCTGAACGGTCTAAATAATTTCTTTTCATAATCACTTGGTTGAGTAAGCTTTAAGGGAGATAAGGCAATGTACAGATTGAAAATCTTATCTAGATTACTGTGTATTATCTGCCTTACACCTATGTTTGCCGAAGCTCGGATTTACCAATACACCGACGATACTGGGCGCCAAGTTTATGTTGATCGTCTCTCTAAAGTTCCAGCGAAATACCGTGATCAATTGAATGCTCGGGAAGAGACGAAAGACAAGCTGTCGGAACAGGAATTTAAAGAGTTGTCCGTTGAGCGTGATATCAAGCAGCTCAATTTAAAAATTGATCGCCGTAGAACTGAGCTGCAAGATGCTATGGCGCAGTGGGTTACTCCCTTTAGCTTTCAGGCTAATCGTATCTTAGTGCCTGTTAAAGCGGTTTATGGTGCTCGGTCTGTCACGCTGAATCTTGTTATGGATACCGGTGCTTCTTTTACCGTTGTCCATAAAGCCGCTGTTCATTCGTTAGGTGCTCAATTGCTAGATGCGGGTGCAGCGAGGGTTGCGGATGGAAGTATTGTTAAAACCCAGCGGATTAATTTTGATCGGGTTGAAATAGGCCCCTATAAAGTCAAAAATGTTTCAGCAGGGGTTATCGACTATAAGGGCGGCGGCAGCGGAAGCCAAGGTCTTCTAGGAATGGATTTTCTGTACAGTGCCCGGTATGAGTTAGATCGAGAAAAACAGCAGATTATTTGGGCGCCAGACAAATATAAGAAACTACAACAGCAGTTGCTTGAGCTAGATAAGTTGGAGCAACGGATTCAAGAAGAAACCGCTGCCCCGGGGCGAAAAACGCAGTAAGCAATACGATTAAAAATATCGTTCTACTGTTAGTTGAAGGTGGTCATCCTGATTGATGCTGTAACTTAGATCTGCAGGGTCATCGCTGCTAAAGAAACGCCCATCCAGGCTAATTTTCCAGTCATCACCTACACGGCGACTTGCCTCAATGATTAGGCTTTGGCTGTCGTAATCAATATCATGGCTAATCCCGGCTAGCATTTCAGTGCTCTCAGCATCATTAAGGGCTAAACGAGCCCCCATAAATAGATCATTCTGAATAGCCGCATCAGCATCAGTGCCACGCTCATCCCAGCCATATTCTAAGAGAACGCCTAGATCTGCGGCGCTTTCTTGAATACCGTAGAAGGTGTATTCAAACCCACCTTGCGCAGCCCAATAGTTTTCACTGGAGGTATCGCGGTGGATACCCTCAATTTTCCAGAGCCAACTATCAATGGTTGCTTGAAGATCAAAGCCAATTTGGTCCATCTGTTCGTAGTATGGTGCAAGGACAGTCGAGCCGTTGACATTCTTAGCTTGTAGCTTAGGGTCACGATTTGTGCCGCGGAACCAGTAAGCACCTAAGTCAAAATCACCTAGTGTGTGGCTCCAGCGAATGGCTGTATCAATATGGTTCTTACCCGCACCTGACTCATACGTCGTGTGATCGTCATTAACGGCTAAGCCAGCACGTAAGCGACCTTCGTCACCGACAAATGTCCTTTCACGAAAACCGGGGAGTAGATATAGATCGACAATACCCCAGCCACGAACGAGAGACAGGTTGATCATCTGTTGGCCAAGTTTATCTTCACCGTCAAAGTCATCAACAGCGTCCGTTTGGTTGATGACATCGACCAAGTGCTGGAATTCAGTTACCCCCCAGAATACTTTGCGTATCCCGGTTCTGAGTTCCCAGTCATCGCCAATATGCACCCAGCTTAGTTCACGGATATCACCGTGTGTGCGCTGGCTATCATTTTCATCAATACGGAGAAATGGTGTGAACGTCAGGTTGTCATTGCCGTCATTCCACTCCCAGTAAAATTCAGGCTCAACGGTAAAAGACAGGTTAGTGTTGTAGTCTTGATTCTGAAATTTTGCATCCTGAGTAAAGTAGCGCAGATCAGCAGTTACCTTTCCTGACATTTCATAAAATGTCTCTGCTTGAACCGGCAGGGCTGATAGCAGCCCTGCCGCAAGCAATAGTTTGCTTGTTCCCATCTTAACGTGCTCGTTTCAGGGTGTTTTTGTTGAAGTCACTGTCGGACAATCCTGTTTGGAATGTATAGCTGCCGTATGTTAGATCGGTACTTTTACCTGTCTGATGGTTAACCATTTTCATCATGTCGGCACGCCAGTGTTTTTCCTTGTACTCTTGGTAGCTATGGTACGTTAGTGTTTTAAGCGGCGAATTCTTACGATCGTAAAAATCAATTTTCCACGGGCGATGTTCAGCTTGATCTAACCAAACTACACGGCGTGTATAACCTGAATTTTTATCGACAGGGTACTGCTCGACAACATTACAAGTACCTCCCTCGCAAGCTTCCTCCTTGATAAACTTGTAGGTGTATTTTTCCACCTCAAAAGAAGATAGATCTTCGTAAGAAAATTCAGATCCCATAAATGGACCCGATTTGTTACGAGAAGCGATACGCTTAACGCGTTTTAATTTTGGTAAATAAAGCCACTGGTCATCCGCACCAATGGAGTGAGAGAAGCTAAGGAACGCTGTTCCCTTTACATCGCTTGGCTTGTCAAAAACAGATAAGCTTTTATCACCATCGCCATCGACTTCAAGCGATTTCATGCGGATTTCACGAATACTTTCTTGACCAAGTTTATTTCGCAAAATCATGTTCATATTTGCCTGCATATCTTGCCAGCCGTTATCGCTTTCTTTGGCTTCTACAGCGATGCGCATACCTTTTTCTTCGGCCGTTTCTGCTGATGCAATGGCTGGTGCTGCGATTAAACTCGTTATTAAAAGAGTTTTAAGCGATTTGTTTAACAGAGTCATTATCGTCTCCCTCGGTAGTATTGGCCGGTGAATTGGTATTAGTCGGTGTTTCTGTAGTGCTTTCAGGTTGTTTGTCTTTATCTAATTTCATTAATAACGCGGGTAGGAATAAGAAATCTACTACCAGTGCAACAAAGATAGTAATCGCGGTAAGTAGACCCATATCAGCATTAAGCTTAAAGCTAGACTGCGCGAGGACCATGAAACCGGCGACCAAGACGATTGTTGTGACCCAAAGTGCTCGGCCTACGCTAGCAAATGCATAGCCGACTGCCGCTTTAGGATCTTTGTTACGATCTCTTCGAGCGTGTAGATATTTACTTAAGAAGTGTACGGTATCGTCAACAATAATCCCTAATGTCATGCCTGCAACGACTGATAGTGCTAAGCCGATCTGGCCATCGATAAGGTACCAAACCCCGAAGCCCATCGCCGCGGGGGCGATATTTGGGATTAAGCTGATAAAACCAAATTTTACTGATTTGAGTGCAAAGCCAAGGATCAACGAGATTAGCACTAAAGCGATGGTTGTACCCAGCAGCATACTAATAATATTACGCTGTCCAATGTGGGCAAACATCAAGCTAGGGCTCGCAATTTCAACGTCATAGCTTGATGCGTTTTCGGCAAACCAAGCATAAATACGTTCTTCAATTTCGATCTGTTCTGTACTGGTTAAATTACGGAAAGTTGCAATAACACGGGTAGACGACTTGTCGACATTAAGCTGGTTATTGAGATCTAAACCGTAGGGCAGAGACATCTCATAAAGCAGAAGATACTGTGCTGAAAGCTCTCGATCTGACGGTAGTTTGTAATAGCTTGGGTCATCACCGTGCATGTTCTTGTTTAAACGTTTGATAATGTCCGAAAGCGAGTTTACGTGATCGGTTTCTGGCTGAGCACGTAACCATTCGGTCAAATTACCAATAGCGTGAAGGTACTTTGGATCATTAATACCGCTTGCCTCGCCTGTCTCGATGGATATTTCCATGGTCGACATACCAGACAAATTATCCTGCATGTAATCCGTTGCTTGTCTAAATGGAACGGTTTGGTCAAAGTACTTCACGAAGTCATCGTTCAGCTCATTTTGAGGCATAAAGACGATGATAGCGATCATGATGGCTGACATGCTGGGCAGAAGCACTTTTCGATTGTGAACAACAAAGTCTGCAAGTTTATGCATAAAGTCGTTCTTGCCTTCCTGTATCTGCTTAACGCGAAGTGGTAACAGGCTTAGCATTGCAGGGAATAGGGTGATCGAAAAAATGAACGCAAGCATAACGCCAGCGGCAACCATATTTCCTAAATCCCTAAACGGAGGGGAATCCGAAAAGTTCAAGCTTAGGAAGCCAATCGCGGTTGTGACACTGGTTAAGAAAATAGGCTGGAAGTTAATACGCAAGCTGTCTTGAATCGCTTTCTTCTTCTCTACACCTTGACGCATCTCATAGAACATCGTGGTCAAGATATGAATACAATCTGCCACCGCAAGCGTTAGCACCATAATCGGTGTCGTAGAAGAGGGGCCTGTCAGGAAGAACCCTGTATGGCCGGCCAACCCCATTGTCGAAACAATAGTGAAGATAATGATGATGACCGTTGCAAAAGTACCACTAAATGTACGTAGTAAGAAGATCATGCCCAGAAGCACAACACCAAACATGATGGGCACAAGGGTAGCGTTATCACTTAACGATGATTCAGCGAAGCTATTGTTCATCATGACCATGCCGGAAAGATGAACGGTAATATCAGGATTTTGTTCGATAAATTGCGCTTTCATTTCACGAACTTTCGCAACAACCTGAGGAACTTCCTCTACAGGATTGATACCTGGCAGTTGTACCGTCACGTTTACAACAGTGACGTGAGCTTCCGGTGAAATAAGTTTGTGCAGAAGAAGAGGCTCGTTAACCGCAATTTCTTTCAAACGCGGCATATCAGCATTAGTCACCGTTTCCGCATCTAGCACTAAATCTTCCACAAACATATCGTCTTCTTCAGACCAGGTGTGTTGGAAGTTAGTGATTGAGTCTACGCGAGTAGAAAACGGCACTTGCCAAGATTCAGTGGTAAGTTCTTGGATTGCTTTTAGTGTTTTAGGTGTAAAGACTTCGCCGTCATTTGGCGAAATGATAAAAGCGATATTGTCACTTTTACTATAAATCTTCTGCATCGATTCGAATGCTGTCAGCTGAGGGTTTTCCTCACTGAAAAACACGCGATAGTCGCTTTTGAAGACCAGATTTTTGGCGCCGTAGGCAGCACCAAAAACAAACAGCATAGAGAGCAAGATGACCCAAACTGGACGATCAAGCACAAATCGGAAAAGACGCTCTTTCATTTTCCTTCTCCAGGTTCCCTTTTCGGGGGTTGGTTGCTCTAGTGGCAACTTGTGATAGTTTAATTTTTAAAGATGACGAAACGTCACTTAATCCGTTTAAAAAAAGCGGCCACATACCGCTTTTAACCATGTCTGTTACTAACCGTTTTGCAATAATTTGAGTTGTTCAACTTCGTTTTGAAACAGCTCTGTTTTGTATTTGTATATAGTGTTCGCCCAGTCGTGGTCTTGGGTATAAGGCTGCCAATTAAGACCATCTAACAGTAGGTTACTGTGATTGATCAGCTCGCGTTCTAGGTTCATTTCGGTACGCACACTGCATCTATCAAGTGTTTCGTGCAGAAGAGCGATAGTACCAAAACACATTGACCATAAAGAGAAAGCAACTTGAGCTGGGCTCAGATGAGGCTGTAGGTTTAACTCTCCAGAAGAGAGGCCTGCGGAGATAATTTGCAGAATGCTCCCCAGGAGTTTGCTCTCAAGTGCCAAATGTTCTTCTTGGCGTTTTCCCGTTGATTTTTCGCGAATTGAAGGGGTTTTCGCTGAAATTACCAACATAAACTCAGTAGGGTTGAGCAACGAGTGCAGCATATATGCATAACCAATAGCAAATATTCGCTCTCTGCTACTGCCCTCAAACTTGACCGCTCTACAAAATAGTTCGGCTACATTTCTGACGCTGCGATTACAAAGGCCTGTGAGCAGGTCTTCTTTACAGGTGAAATGGTTATAAACAGTACCTTTCGAGTAAGGTACTTTGGCAACGACCTTATCGATAGTGAGCCCAGCAACCCCTAACTCGGTAATAATATCGAGGGCTGTTTTCATGATTTCTTCTTCACGTGCTTCTAGTGCACAGTGGTCAATTACTTTTGGGCTCATCTACTCAATTGCTTTTTAATCTGACGAAGCGTCAAAATTAAAGGATTTAGTGTTTTTTTGCAATATTTAAAAATGCAACAATCTGTATTGTTTTGTGCAACAAGTTGTAATTATCGATGTAATTAAATAAACGGCACATTAAGTTTATTCATGTGGTTATAGCAGCCTATGTAGAGAGAATTTTGGCCTGGATAGCAGAATGGGGATGATTTCCCCGTCGCCTTTAAAACGTTACTCGCAAACGAGGATGGCTTGGATCATTGGCTTGTTATACGACAAAAAGAGGCGGTCAATGTTAAGTCTAAGGAATATAAGAAGCGGGTGATGGATGATCTTAAGCATACGACAGAGCAGATCAAGGTCAATCGGTTGTTGATGTAATGTTTAAAATACCTTGTGCGATTAGCAAATAGGCCGCTATGGAGCGGCCTATTATGTTCTTCAAGCTGTTAGCTATTAAAGATCAGCTTCCGCTAGCTTTAGATCAACAATAGATTTAAGCAGTTTAAACAAACGGATAGAGGCATCAATTTCCTCTTTTCTGTTGGTTAAGCTTTCAATGTTCAATCCAATTGGGATATCCAAAGGCATAACGGCTTCAAGAATCTGTTCTAAATTATTTCTGCATACGCGAATGGATTCTTGCAACGGACTATGTGCGTCCATAATCCTGAATTTAGTTGCTTCAGGAACGGAGATGCCTAACCACTCCATAAACTCTAAAGTTTTTGTACTACCGCAAGGGGTGAATGTCAGGATAACGCGTTGTGGCTTGGTGCTGTTCTCTCGACATTTTCTAGCGTAGCTACTGAGCATATCGATGGTGGCTTGCGCATTGTATACCGCTTGAGATACGAAAAACTCGCAGCCTTGCTCGGTTTTACTAATCAGCCGTTCATGCTCATTGCCTTTCGATGCATGACGCTCTGCAATGGTGACGCCACCTAACTGAAAATTAGCTGGGTGTTTTGCAATCGTTTTATAAGCATCGTTAAGGCTTAATTGAATATCGCCCTCTGAAGATGGACTACCCACGAGTACAGTGTCGCGTACGCCGTATTCGTTCCAGGCTTCATCTAACCATTCAATAAACGATGCTTCATCACGTTGTGATACGCTTTTATAGGTAATGATCGCTTTTTCAGATTTATCGCGTAAAAGTTTAGAATAAGCGCGAGGATCTAAGGTCCGCATATAAGGGAATGGGCGTGGCATATCAATGCGGCTACTTTCATCTTGAATATCGTAGACGATTAAGCCGTCGTATTCGACGTGTTGTAAGCGGTCAAGTAGCTTGTCCGCGATGCCCGATGCTAGTTCATCAGTCGTTGTTGCTTTTGGAGGTGTTGTACCAAAAAGGTAAACTCCACGACTGCTGTCAGCAAATTTTGTTCTGAGATCCTGTTTCATTGTAGTTTTTACTTTTCTATCTAAGCTTTAAGTACTAACTATTCTAACAATTAATTATTTTCATGTAGTTAGGTTATAAGATGAAATTTTCTCTAACGGTGTTGAGTAAATTTAATGAGCAATAAAAAAGAGAGTCTGGATTTGACTGAAAATCAGTTTGATTTAGCAAAGGCAAGCAAGGCAATCAAAGAGTCCGGTAGCGGAATTCCTCCTGTTGATAAATGGAATCCCGATTTTTGTGGTGATATTGATATGCGCATTGCGAGAGACGGGCGTTGGTTTTATATGGGGACACCTATCGGTCGCCCGGCGATGGTTAAGCTCTTTTCATCGGTCTTATGGTTAGAAGATGGTAAGCACTATCTTAAGACGCCAGTCGAAAAAATTGGTATTCAGGTGGACGATGCCCCCTTTTTATTTACGGCTATGGAGGTTCGAGAATCTGAACTTGGTCCTGCGTTATGTTTTACCAGTAGTACTGGCGATGAAGTAATACTGGGTGAGGAGCATCGCCTTTGGGTGGAACAATCTGATGAAACGGGTGAACCTTCTCCTTATATTGACGTTAGGTTTGGCATGAAAGGCCTTATTCATAGGAATGTTTTTTATGAGCTTGCGGCCATGGCTGATGAAATTGAAGTGGCAGAAGAATTGACGCTGGTCATTAATAGCCGTGGAAAAGCCTTTACATTGGGCTCTATAGCCTAATTAACTAGATGAACATGACGCATATATCAGGGAGTGATATTAGAATACTATTAATAAATATTGAATAAAGAGTGGGGGGAGGGTAACAAATGGAATCAGGACAGCGGTTTTCCATTTTGTTAGTAGTCAAATCTACCGATGAGATTGAGTCTCTATGCAATATGGTTAAGAGGCATTTCCCACGTTTTTATATAACCTCCACAGAAGAAGAGGCTGTTAAGCTTATTGTCGAGCATAAAATAGATGTGCTCTTAATGGGTTTAAACACTATTCAAGATAATGAGGTTTTCTATCTGCACCTGCTGAGTGCAAAGAAAAACATCGACAAAATTCTGTTTAGAAAAATGGTGTTTTGCAGCCGAGAAGAACTCAAGGACGCATTTACTATTTGTAATAAAGATGTCTTTGATGATTATTTTATTGTTAAGCCTCTCTACGACCCTTACCACCTTTTGCTTCGTTTGAGATTCATTCGTAGAGCCCAACAGGAGCGTGGGATTTTTAATATTGAGTCTTTCAGTGTTGAAAACTTATGTGATTATTTTGATCAAATCATCAGCTGCGATAGTGAAATTTCAGATCTGAATGAAGAAAGTTATCAGAAACTAATGCAAGTTATGTCGCTTTCCATGGAGCGGATGAAAGATAAAATTATCACCCATGAGGTTATTACACCTTCTCAGAGGCAAGGTATTAGTAATCTTATTGAGGAACATACCCAAGGCCATATCAGAGAAGTTGGTGAGCACCAGAGAACGGTTAACCAGCGTTTGCAGGAAAAAGTTAAAACGGTTTCTGATTCGGCAAAATTGAAAAAAACACGCCTGGAAAGTGATGAAACAGTTGTATTCGATGATAGTAATATCTTGTTGCTTGAAGATGAAATAGAGCAGCGAGATAAGATAAAGTCGATTTTGGACTCAGGTGGTTATAAAGCGCAAATATCAGGTTGTGCTACACATGCGATGAAGCTACTGAAAAACTGGAAACCCGATGTGGTTTTGATTGATCTTACACTCCCTGATATGAGTGCGTTATTTGTTATTGATCAAATTAAGCAAGACGAGGAGATGGTTAATACGCGAATTATGGTATTAGCTAAGCCTGGCGATACTCAAAATGCTAAAGAAGCGATGAAGCAAGGAGTACACGAGGTCATGCTTAAACCCATTGATAGGGATATGTTGTTGTATAAGATGGGGCATAACCTTCAAGCCCTTAAAGACGCAAAGTCAGAATAAAAAAACGCAGGCCGAGGCCTGCGATAAAATGTCCAATGCTAGGCATTGGAGCATTGCTCTAGAATGTATGGGTATGAGTCATTTCAGAGCAGACTTACCCTTCCGTGCGTAAGTTTTTCTCGCAGAAAACTCTTTTATGTGGACATAATCTCGACGTTTTCTCCTTGAATTCGGACAGGCCAAACAGGCACACGAACCTCTTCATCTTCAAAACATGTGCCAGAATTAAGAGAGAAATGTTGTTTATAGAGAGGAGAGTGCATCTCATGTAGAGCTTTTTCAGAGTAGAGAAAATTACAGGCATCACTAGATGCCTTTTTTTTTCCTGCTATCTTATAGGTATGATATTGAAAAAAATCGTATTTTTCATTTTATGAGAAACTGTTTTTTATCAAGGGGAGCTACTTGAAGGCAGCTGTAGTACGTACCTTATACCTGATCGCAGGAATTTTTTGTGTATTGTTAGGTTTGATCGGGGTTATTCTGCCGCTCTTGCCGACAACGCCTTTTTTGTTAGTGGCTGCCTTCTGCTTTTCACGTAGTTCCGAACGCTTGCATCAATACCTTCTCAATAATCGTTTTTGTGGAAAAATTATAAGCGATTGGGAGAGTGACGGTATCATTCCGAAAAAAGCAAAAATACTCGCGACTAGCATGATGCTAATAATGGTGAGCTATCCCCTGTTTTTTAAAAGCTTCCATTTAGGGCTAAAGGCGATTGTTGTGGTGACTATTATTGTTGCTATGAGTTATATCTGGACGCGTCCATCTAAACCCGTTTTAAAAGTAGATTAATGGGATGGCATCTCAATATTTAGTCCGTTTACTTCATTCTTTAATTATCGTACTGCTGAGCATCACTTCTGTTGAGATACACGCACTGTCTCTGACGGCACAAGAGCAGTCGTACCTTGCAAAAAAACCACTGGTAAAGATGTGTATAGACCCTGACTGGATGCCTTTTGAGGCAATTGATAGTGAGGGTCAGCATATTGGTCTGTCAGCAGATTACATGACTGAATATGCGCGTTTACTTGGTATCACAATCGAATTAGTGAATACTAAAAGTTGGAGCGAATCTCTACTTAAAGCGCAAGCTAGGGATTGTGATATCGTTTCGCTATTAAATGCGAGCCCTCAACGAGCAAAGTATCTTAATTTTACCAAGCCTTATGTCACCGCGGGTGTTGCATTGATTAGCCGTAATGATGTCCTGTTTATCGATGGTTTAGCTGCCCTGAAGGGGCGAACCTTGGCGATGCCAAAAAACTATATATATGAAGAATTGATTCAGCGAGACTATCCCAGTATCAGGGTTGTTTATACAAAGAACCAACGGGAGTCGATTAAGCTGGTTTCGTCTGGGCGTGTTTATGCGTCAATTGGTACACAAATTAGTATGTTACGGGATATGCAGCATCTAGCGACCCAGAATGTCAAAGTCGCAGGTTTTACCGAATATAAAAGTATTTTACGTGTCGGCGTAAGGAATGATGATCCTATTTTACTGAGTGTGTTTTCTAAAGCCGTTGATGGCCTTCCTGATGCCCTATCAAATGAAATTATGCAGCGTTGGTATAGCGTAACAGTCCAGAAAAAAGTTGATAATACCTTATTGTGGCAAGTACTCATTGGCTTTGTGGTTATACTTTTTTTCTTCTTACTTCGCCTTAGAAATATTCGTAAATTTAATCAGGTACTAAAAGAAAAGAATGTAGAGCTGGAACGAATTAGCCAGACTGATCATTTAACGGGGCTTTATAATCGACTTAAAACAGATGAGGTGATCAAATCTGAAGTAGCGCGGTCAGGGCGCTATGGTGGGACGTTTAGTGTCATGTTATTTGATATAGATTTTTTTAAAAAAATTAATGACACGAGAGGTCACCAAGTTGGTGATCAAGTGTTGGTCCAAATAAGTCATTTGGTGAAAAACAACCTCCGGAATACAGATATATTAGGGCGCTGGGGAGGCGAGGAATTTATGATAGTAACGCCTGAACTTGATGTTAAAAGTGCAGGTCACTTAGCAGAGAAGTTGAGGTTGCTGATTGAAAATCATATTTTTCCAGAGCAGATTAGAGTCACAGCCAGTTTTGGTGTGGCTGAGTATCAAATGGGGAATTCGCCAGATACTTTACTCAAACGTGCCGATAAACTTTTATATGACGCCAAGAGTGCAGGGCGTAATCAAGTTAAAATACATTGAACCTTGCTCACTTCAGGTTGTGGGTTTTTAGCCTTTTCTTACCTATCTTTAAGTAATTTTTCTCCTCCTTTCTCTTGTTATATCTATGTAAATTCAACGTTTTTGAATAAAAAAATCATTGTTTTAACTGAAATATACTCATTAAAAACTAGATAAAATTTTACTAAAAACAGTAAAAATCGTGGCAACCCCCGTCATTTATGGGCCTCCTGTAATATTTCAAACACGCTGTTTTTGAATGATAAAAACTAGTTAAAATTTTATTAAAAACGCACTTTTAATAAGGGTTAAGCACGCTAATCTTAGTGGTAGACAGAACAGCGGAGGATAAAGAGAGTCCCGCTTTGATTAATTAAAGATATGCAGGTAAAGGTCATGAGTACCGTCACAAACAGTTCATCACATAGCTTTAAGGTAGCAATGTTAGATGTGGATAGTAGTTATGCTAATTGGAGTGGCGACGTAAATAAATCTGATTTTTGCTGGGAATTTATTCGTTTTGATTCAAAAGAGAGTTTATTTTTACTTTTAGAACAACAAGTATGTGATGCTGTGATCGTACCTTGTTCTATGCGGGCGCAAGTTGATATTGAGTTGATGTCGAAAATTTCACGGACTCAGCCAAATACTATACGTATTTTTTTGGGCGCTGAATTTTGGAACGCCGCGCAAAAAGTGAAAGCGGCTGAGATTGCACATCGTATCTATCCAAGTACCGCAACCATTGAGGAAATGGGTGAATCGATAGAGTATCAAGTTAAGTTGATCAAGTTGTTAAATCGCTCATCATTGCAATCGTATATTGGTACCGTTGGTTGTTTACCTTCACCGCCACGTCTCTATCGTCAACTGACTGATGCCGTGGATTCCGATATGGCAGACTTGACTGAGATTAGCGGTATTGTAGAGCAGGACCCAGCAGTCGTTGCGCAAATCATGCGACAAGTTAATTCCGCTTTCTTTGGCTTCAATCGTGAAATTTCAGATCTGAAAGAAGCCATTTCAATTTTGGGTGTTCGTAACCTACGCAGTTTGGTCTTAAGTAGTCAGTTAAGCCAGCAGTTCCAAGAAGGTAGAGATTGGAGTGAATTTTCATTTGAGCAGATAGGTAAGCGATCTTTGCTGGTGGCCCGTTTAGCTCAGGCAATTTGCCGTCGCGCGGGTGCCAATAAAGCAACACAGGACCAAGCCTTTCTTGCTGGTCTACTGCATGATTTAGGGATTCTTATCATGGCTTCTCATGACCCTGAACAGTATAAGAAACTTTTGAATTATGCAGTTAAGAAACAGAAGCCTATCTATTTAGTAGAAAAAGCTGCGTTTGGTTTTTTCCATGGTGAGGTTGCCGGCGCACTATTAGCGTTGTGGAACTTGCCACCACAAGTGGTTGAAGCCGTCATGCTGCACCATGTTCCGCATCTTGCGAAAGGGCATGAGTTTAGTGCATTAACTGCGGTTCATGTTGCCGATGCAATGTTGCCGTCAGTGAATGTAGAGGGAGAATGTGATCTAGCCAGTAGTTTGTCGCTACGTTATCTAGATCAAGTGGGCGTAATGGATGAAGTCCCACAATGGCGCATCGTCGCTAATGAGTACCGTGTTCGCATGGTCTCTAATTTATAAGTGAGAGGATCTCATAAAATCGCTGGAAAAAGTTAGCCAGGTCTTGCAGGGAGCATACGTTTGGGGTCTGTAACAGGTGAGGCCTGGCCCTTTTTTAATTTACTAACCTTATCGAATCACTACTCACTATATTGTTACAATAGAGTCTTTAAATAATGCTCAAGTGTATTGTTGTGGGGACCTGTGAATAAACGTTCAAAGCTGGTGAGTGAGAAAGCCAAAGTTAAGTCAAAAGTTCCCTCAAAGAAAAAAGGTTTACTCCATCCGCGGAATCCGCATAACGGTTCCTATGATTTTGAGCAATTGACCCAAGCCTCGTCTGAATTAGCCCCCCATTTGTATGAAACACCTCGGGGTAGACGTTCTATCGATTTCTCCGATCCTGTTGCGGTTAAACTGCTTAACCAAGCCCTGCTAAAGGTTCACTACAACATTGAGTTTTGGGATATACCGCAAGGTTATCTTTGCCCGCCGATACCCGGTCGTGCGGATTACTTACATTACCTTGCAGATTTACTCGCAGAAAGTAATAGGGGGAAGGTGCCCGTAGGTGGCAAAGTCTGCGGGCTGGACATTGGTACCGGCGCTAATTGTATATATCCGATTATCGGTAGCCAAACGTATGGTTGGCACTATATAGCGAGTGATATAGATCCGCTATCACTCGCTTCGGCGGAAGAGATTTGTCAGGCGAATCGAGTGCTTAAAGGGAAGATTAAATTTCGCCGCCAGAGTAGCGAACGAAATATTTTTAAGCAGGTAATCAAACCGAATGATCGCTTTGACTTTACGCTTTGCAATCCCCCCTTTCATGCCTCATTAAAAGAAGCTCAAGCGGGAAGTCAGCGTAAGGTTAACAACCTCAGTAAAGCGTCTGGGCGTTCAGCCCCTGATAAATTAGCACTCAACTTTGGAGGCCAAGGGGCGGAGTTGTGGTGTAAAGGTGGTGAGATTACGTTTGTTCGTCAGATGATTAAAGAGAGTCAGTTGTTTGCCAAAAACTGCTTGTGGTTTACCACCTTAATCTCTAAGAAAGATAACTTGCCCGCTGTCTACCAAACGTTAAAGCAAGCGGGGGCGGTCAACGTTAAAACCGTGGAGATGGCTCAGGGGCAAAAAGTAAGTCGCTTTGTCGCTTGGAGTTTCCTGTCTGTAAGTGAGCAAGAGGCGTGGTTTTCGGTGTAAACCAGTCCCCCTCCCTCTATGTTCACGTTAGTTGAATTGTTGAAGTTGCT
>Ga0193962_1000158_pt1 | contig 29392 bp, 30 predicted proteins | sample FB_5_MG_FD_140335 | JGI IMG/M metagenome (GOLD analysis project Ga0193962, IMG submission 140335) | Microbial mat bacterial communities from the Broadkill River, Lewes, Delaware, United States - FB_5_MG | ecosystem: Environmental > Aquatic > Freshwater > River > Microbial mats | place: USA... | reverse complement strand
TGCATTTAACACACCCATGATCTCAACATTTTCAGCTCTTTTGACACTTATAATATCTGATAACTTTTTAGCTACTTCTTTTAGATCAAAAGGTTGAGCTAACTCTTTTTTTGAAAGCTTTTGCAACTGTCTTGTTGTAGCGATAAGAAGACAATCAACTGTTTTTGTTTTTGCTAAAACAGTACCCCTTGGTACTGCCAGATCAGCTCCTACACTAAGCGCGTCTTGCTTTAAAATATTTGCACCACCTACATGTAAATTTTTTATATTAATAAGGTGTGTTTTTGATTTAGAAGAGAGTATATTTATACCGCCAGAGTCTACACCTAAATCATTTAATATTTTTTCTATATTTGAATTACTGTTGATCTTTTCAAGATGCATGAATAAATCCCATCAATATAAGTGAAAGTACATTTTGTGGTCTTGAGTTAAGCTCTAAAAGTCTAAAAGCTTTATCAAAGTTATTTAATTGTGTCTCATTTAGGATAAGTTTATCTATAGTAACTGCTCTATTGTATATGGCTTCTATAAGCTCCTTTGCTTCATTTTTAGAAACTCTTGCATTTGTTTTTAAAAAGTTAAACATCTCTGCATAATCAAGTTTTGATAAATTAAGATCAAAATTTACACTCTCATGAGATACATAACCCTTTACTATTGGAAGACGCGATCTAACAGTTGGTAAAAGATTTGATTTTGTTGGTGATATTATTATAAATTCTATATTTCTAGGTGGTTCTTCTAAAAGTTTTAAAAGTGAGTTTTGAGCTTCAATTCCAAAACTTTTTGAACCTAGAATTAAATACTTTGTTTTCTCTTCACTTATATAAGCCTCAGCCACTACAGCTTTAGCATGTTCGAGTTTAAAAACATCTTCTATAAAACCTTTCACCCTATGGGAGACAAGTTGTTGTTGAAATTTTTCAAACTCTTTATTGATATCTGTAGATATCAGAATATGTCCACTAACTTGTGACATCAACCTCTCCAAACATAGCACCGTTTAATGAAAGATCAAATAAACGATAAACTTGAAGTAGTTTTATATCTAAGTGCTTATCATAACTTTTAAGATTAAAGCTGTTTGCATAGTCTTCATCAAAGATCCAAAAATAGCTATTGCCTTTTCTTTTTGCTATATCGGCACGTTTATCGTCTCCACTGCCTATGTACCAAAAAAAGTACTCACCCTTTAGCGATACATTTAACATGTCGTCTATTATGTCTATCATATCTCCACCATTTATATTGTTAAAATGTGGATAAAGTGAATCTATACTAACTATTGGAACAGGTGGACGCTCTAACCTGTCTGGGTTTACTGAACTTAATATATACTCTCCAAACCATTTTCTTTTCTGATCTGTTATAAGTACTATGGTTTTTCCACTCAACACTTGTTCTAATGCTAAAGCAGTTGCAGGAGTCCACTCAAATCTAAGCTCTTCTAGCCATGAAAAAGTCGCACCTTCAGCACGAATGGTATCTAAACTCCATTGAGCAAAGTCTGCAATATCTTCCATAAAATTACTTATCTAACTCATATGCATCGTGTAAACCACGAACAGCAAGTTCAGCGTATTTTTCCTCTATAACCATAGATATTTTTATCTCTGATGTTGAGATCATGTTTATATTTATATTTTCATTTGCCATGGTTTGAAATGCTTTTGCAGCTACACCGGCATGAGACTTCATACCAACACCAACTACTGAAACTTTACATATATTTTCATTATATAAATCATCTTCAAGATCACCATCTTTTATAAATTCTGCTACTACATTTTTTGCATCATTAAGATCACCTACAGGTACTGTAAAATCAATATTTGTAGTACCACCATGTGCACGGTTTTGTATGATCATATCTACATTAACCTCAGCTTTAGCTAGTTTAGTAAATATATCTGATGCTATTCCAGGTCTGTCACTAACACCTATTAAAGATATACGAGCTTGATTTTTATCTAAAGCTATTCCACTTACTAATGGTTTTTCCATAATATTTTCTTCCTTAGTTATTAAAGTCCCCTCTTCATCCGAGAAGCTTGTTCTTGTTACTAGATTTACATTTAATTTTTTTGCAAGTTCAACTGAACGGTTTTGAAGAACTTTAGCACCAAGTGATGCAAGTTCCAACATCTCATCGTAAGATATTTTTTCAAGCTTTTTAGCTTTTGGCTCTATACGGGGGTCAGTTGTAAAAATACCACTTACATCAGTATATATCTCACAAAGATCTGCTTTAAGTGCACCTGCAATCGCTACGGCTGAAAGGTCACTCCCACCACGACCAAGTGTAGTTACATCACCATTTTCATTTACTCCTTGAAAACCTGCAACAACTACAATCTTTCCATCTTTTAGGTTGTTGTTCATTACTTCAGGATCTATCTCTTCAATACGTGCTTTTGTATGTAGGTTGTCTGTAAGTATTCCAGCTTTTCTACCAGTCATTGCACATGCATCATACCCCATCTCTTGAAGTGCAATTGAGAGAAGTGAAGCAGTTACACGCTCACCAGAACTTAAAAGCATATCCATCTCAGGTTTGCTAGGATTGTTTGAGAAATGCTCAGCATATCCAACAAGCTTATTGGTTTCACCACTCATAGCTGAAACAACTACGACAACATCATGTCCATCTTTTTTTGTTTTTGCAACACGGTTAGCTACATTTTGGATCCTATCTAGATCTCCTACACTAGTTCCGCCAAATTTTTGTACTATTAACATTTACAAATAGTCCTCATCTTTAAAATATTTAATAACTTTTTCATATACATCTTTTTTAAATGATGCACTCAAGTGAAGTACATCATCAACTCCAACAAATTTATAATCACTAAATTCAGGATGTTTTGTATTTATGTCTATTTTTGCTTTTTTCTTTAGTTTAACTAAAAAATATTTTTGTTTCTGTCCTATCCAAGGCTTCATTTTTTTAGCAATTTTTTCAGGAAAATCGTATGAAAGCCAATCAGGATACTCTGCTACTATTTTTACTTCACAAGTACCAATCTCTTCTTCTAGTTCACGAAAAAGTGCTTCTTTTACTTCTTCACCTTTATCGATCCCACCTTGAGGAAATTGCCAAATGTCTGACAAGTCATTTCTTTGAGCTATAAAAATCTCTTTTTTCTCAGGGTAGTTGTTTGAAACAACGATCATAGCTACATTGGGTCGATATAGATCTTTTTTACTCATATATATACGCTTTTATTTTTATTGCGATTATACAAAAAAAGCAATTAAATATAAATTATAAAATTAGAATAACTCTAAACTATATTTGATCATATGAGAAACCAAGTTCTTGTGGACTCTTTGGTTCAGAGTAAAAATATCCTTGTGAAAAATCTATCCCTAACTCTTTTACTTTTTTTGCAATATCTCTAGTGCTAACAAACTCAGCTATAGTTTTCATATTTGCACCCTTTGCAAAGTCAATAATTGATTTAACAATGCTAAGTACATTTTCATCTGTATTTAGTTTTTCAATAAGGGAACCATCTAACTTTATATAGTCTATATTTAAAAGAAGCACATTTGTAAAATTTGAATATCCTGATCCAAAATCATCTATAGATATATTACATCCATACTCTTTTACCATGAGTATAAACTGTTCAACTATTCTATAATCTTTAATCTCTTCAGATTCTAATATCTCAAAAGTGACCCCATCTCCACCAAACTTATCAAGTCTGTTTTTTATATATTTGATCATATCTTCAGACACAAGATTTTCGTATGTAACGTTAATAGTAACATTTATATCATTTTTAGAATAAACATTAAAAACTTTTTGCATCATCTGACGTGAAAATGCTTCAAAAGATTTATCTTCACGAGATGACTCTAAAAAATAATATGGAGATATAACTTCATCGTCACTTATAATTCTAGCTAAAGCTTCATACTTTATGACCTCACTTGTATCACTATCTACTATAGGTTGAAAATAAGGCACTATTGAACCCTCTGTAAGAGCTTTTTTATACACTTTCATTCTATTTATAGACTCGATCTCTTTAGACACAACATCTTGTTCATCTTTATACTCTAAATAACTTATTTTACTAAGCAAAGCCTCCTGAAGAACTAGATCAGCATTGTGTAAAATATTTTTCACACCATATGATATACCTGCACTAAAAGTGACTATAGGTGCGTTGCTTTCATCAAAAGAACAAGGGAGAATCATAGTGTTTTCTAGTACTGAATACTTGATCAATAATAGATACTTTTCAAAAAGCTTCTCATCAGTTATAAGAATAGCAAATTCTTGAAGGTTTAAACTGTAAAGTATAGCTTCTTCATCAAGTAATATACATTTAAGCTCTTCTATTTTAGATTCAACAATCTCCCCTACTCCATTAATACCATACGCACTTTTTAACAAATTTATATGATTTAATCTAAGTAGTATCAACATAGATTTTTTTTCTAAACTAGCAAGATCACTGATCAAAACTTCTCTATTTGGAAGTATAGATATTGCATTATCATGCTTTTTAGAATTATGTAGGTTTTCAACATCAAATACAACTTGATTTTTACCATTTTTCTTAGCTTGTTCAAGGTTTTTTTCTGCTAATTCTACAAGTTCTTTTGAGGTGATATTTTTAAGTGTCGTATCTATACTAACAACACCTCCAGAAATAGTCATAACATCAGAAACTTCACTTGAATCATGCTGTATATTTAAAATTTTAACTGACTCATAAACACTATCTACAAGTGCTCTTATATAACCTGCATTTTGATTTGTAACTATAATAGCAAACTCTTCACCACGGAATCTAAAAGCAGGGTTTGCTTTTACGTACTTATTATTTTTAAGCGCGTAAGCTACTTTTTTTATAGCTTTATCACCAGATTCTACACCATATGTAGCATTATATAGTTCTAAAGAGTCTATATCAAATAAAACTAAAGTAAAAATTTCTTTAGACTTTACTGCATGATATAACTCTTTCTTAATATATATATCAAAGTAGTTTCTGTTGTAAAAACCTGTTAACTGATCTGTTACAGATAATTCTTGAAGTTTTTTAAGTGCAGAGATATCATTTAAGATACATAAATATCCAACTTTAACTCTTTGCTCATCATAAAGTGGATTTATAGCTATATTTACCCAAAAAATATTGCTATTTTTCTTCTTACTTTTGATCTCTCCACAATAAGAAAACCCACTTTTTAAAGTATCTTTTATCTCGTTGAGAAGTTTTTCATTTTCATATTTACTTACCAGAAAACTATACTTTTGGTTTTTTATATCTTTTTCTTTATAATCTAAAAAATCTAAAAAAGCTTTTGAAATATCTAAAATATATCCTTTGTTATCTAGTATAATTGTATAAACATGTTTATCAAACAAAGAGTTTTTTTGATCTTGTATTGCCAAACTTTTGTGGAAACTATTTATTGGCATATTTAACCTTAATATTTTTGATCATATTTTATCATAAAAACAAGATATAATTCGCTTTATGTTATATATTCATATCCCATTTTGCGATTCAAAGTGTTCCTATTGTGCTTTTAATTCTTATGTTGACAAATTTCATTTAAAACAAAGCTATATGGATGCATTAAGTAAACAATTAGATTATGAACTAAAAAACTTCAAAACAAAACCGACTTCACTTAAAAGCGTATTTATAGGTGGAGGAACACCTTCTACCATTAGTCCAGAACTTTATGAACCATTATTTGAAAAGATCACCCCATACTTGGCAAAAGATGCTGAGATCACAAGTGAAGCAAACCCAAATTCTGCGACACCTCAATGGATCGATGGAATGAAAAAGTTAGGTGTTAACAGGTTAAGCTTTGGTGTTCAAAGCTTTAACGATCAAAAGCTAAAACTTCTAAACCGTGCTCACAATTTACATCAAGCAAAAGAAACAATAAAAACAGCAAAACAAAAGGGATTTGAGCATATATCACTGGATCTAATCTATGCAACAAAAGGTGATACAAAAGAACTTTTAGAGCATGATATAAATGAAGCTTTCAAACTACCCATAGATCATATAAGTGCTTATGCGCTTACTATTGAAGATGGGACTATCTTTGAGAGTAAACCACAAATGTCAAAAGAGGATTTAAACTTAACTTCTTGGCTTTTTAATGAGATTGAAAGACATGGATTTAAACAGTATGAGATCAGTAATTTTGGAACCTATACAAGTAAACATAACTTTGGTTACTGGAAGTATTTAGACTACATAGGTCTTGGATGTGGGGCTGTAGGGAAAAAAGACAACAAAAGATTTTACCCATCTACTAATATAGAATCATATATAAAAGACCCGCTAAATATACAAGTAGAAGAACTAAGTGAAGACGATCAAAAAATAGAGAAAATATTTTTAGGTCTTAGATCTAGTGTTGGAGTAAATAAAAATATTTTAGATAAAGATGAGCTTTTAAAAGCAAGTATATTAGTAAAAGAAGAGAAACTTATTTTAAAAAATAGTACTTTTTACAACAATAACTATCTTTTAAGTGACGAGATTGCACTTTTTATAACTTCATAGATAAATTTAATCATAGTTTAGATAAAATCACAGACTATTAATTTTAAATTATTTTTGAAGGTTTTACATGTTTGGAATGGGTTTTACTGAGATACTCATAATAGCTGTTATAGCAATACTCTTTTTAGGTCCAGATAAACTTCCGTCTGCGATGATTGAAGTTGCAAAGTTTTTTAGAAATGCTAAAAAAACGATCGGTAGTGTTAAAGACTCTCTAGAAGAAGAGATGAACGTAAAAGATATAAAAGAGGAAGCTCTTTCATACAAAAAAGAACTTATGGATGCATCCCATAAGTTAGAGAGTGCAACAGACACTTCTAAACTTGGTGATAAGTTAGCTAGTATTGGAGATGATATAGTTGAAGAAAAGCCTAAAGAGAGTGTAAAAGCTGAAAAAGTAACTTTTGAAAAGAAAAAAAAGAATATAGAAGAAGATAACGATGTTTGAAGATATAAAACCCCACTTAGTAGAACTTAGAAAAAGACTTGGGATATCTGTTGGTAGTCTAATTGTTATGTTTTTTGTGATGTTTTACTTTCACGAACCAATACTAAACTGGATGATTGAACCGCTAAATCAAGCTCTTATAGAAGTTGGTAAAAAATCTGTACATGCAGCTGATGGTATGGTAACGACAACTCAGGTTGGTGGAGCATTTTTTGTAGCTCTTAAAGTTTCTTTTTTTGCAGCAATAATAGGTGCACTCCCCATAATACTAGCTCAAATATGGATGTTTGTAGCACCTGGACTGTATGCAAATGAAAAAAAGATGTTAATCCCTTTTATATTTGGTGGGACTACTATGTTTGCTATTGGTGTACTTTTTGCGTACTACATAGTGACACCTTTTGGTTTTGATTTTTTGATCACATTTGGTTCTTTTAAATTTACTCCACTTATAAACATTGAAGACTATGTTGGTTTTTTTACAAAGATCATGTTTGGTTTTGGTCTTGCTTTTGAACTTCCGATCTTTGCATACTTTTTAGCGCTTCTTGGCATGGTAAATGATCGCCAAATGGCAGATTTTTTCAAATATGCTGTTATTATAATTTTTATAGTGGCTGCGCTATTAACACCTCCAGATGTACTAACTCAGCTTTTGATGGCAGGCCCATTAATGATTCTTTACGGCTTTTCAATCCTTATAGTTAGACTTGTAAATCCTGCTCCAAAAGAGGATGAGGAAGACGACGATGAAGATGAAGAAAGCCTTAGTGAGATACTAGGTTTGGAAGATAAAAAATAATACTTTTTCATGCAAAAAGATCCTTTACTAACCTCAAGCTATGACTTTCATCTTCCAGATGAACTCATAGCGACATATCCTGCGAGTCCAAGAGACCATGCAAAACTCTTAGTTTATGATAGAAAAACTAGCAAAATTACCCATACATACTTTTATGACCTTGAAAAGTACATCCCAAAAAAATGCGCTTTGATCTTTAATGATACTAAAGTTATTAAAGCTAGACTTTACGGTCATAAACCAAGCGGTGGGAAGATTGAACTTTTAATCAACCGTCCACTAGATGCATACACCGTAAATGTATATATACGTGGAAAAGTTAAAGTTGGTACTGAGATATTATTTGATCATGACTTAAGTGCAAAAGTTATAAAACTAGAAGATGATGGTAGCCGAGAAGTTGAGTTTTATAAAGATTCTGCAAAACTAAGGTTTGAAGATCTGCTGCCTATAATAGATAAGATAGGGCATGTTCCTCTACCACCTTATATAAACAGAGAGGATGATAAAAGTGACGAAGACGAGTACCAAAGTGTATTTGCAGCTCAAGAGGGTGCAGTAGCAGCTCCCACAGCCTCACTTCACTTTACGCCTGAGCAACATAAGCGAGTATGTGAAAACTTTAAACATGCATATGTAACTCTTCATGTGGGAAGCGGAACTTTTAAACCGGTAGATGCGGAAGTTATAACTGACCATCCAATGCATTCGGAGTATTATGACATTTCAAAAGAAGCTAAAGAGATACTAGACTCGAATATAGAGATCTTAAGTGTTGGAACAACTTCAACACGTACTATTGAGTATTACGCAAAACATGGAAAAGTACAACGTGGAGAAGCAAACCTGTTTTTACATCCACACAACAAACCAAGCCGTGTAGATCATCTGCTTACAAATTTTCATCTACCAAAATCAACTCTTTTAATGTTGGTGGCTTCTTTTGTGGGAGTTGAAAAAACACAGGAACTTTACGCAGAAGCTATAAAAAATAAATACCGTTTTTACTCTTATGGTGATGCTATGTTAATACTCTGACAATTCCATTTTCTATATTGATATCACCTGAAAGTTCTGCTTCAAAAACACGGCTTGGATACTTTGCTACAGCATCTTCATAACTTGGACTTGTCTTACAAAACTCTAAAAATTCATCAGAACTTTTTTCAGATATATTTTTAGTCTTTGGATATAGAGAATGCACAAATTCATCAAGGTCAGTTATAACTTTTGCTTTGCCTTCTTGGACTAGTTTATTTGTAGCTTTGGATTCTCCTATCCTGTGTGATAATACATATATATCTTTTTTCATCTTTAGTGCAAACTCAACACTTCTCATAGTTCCACTACCCTCATCAGCCTCACCAACCACAAGAGCATCACCTAAAGCAACTACAATCTCATTTCTCAGTACAAAACTATAAGGTCTAGCTTTTTCACCAATACTAAACTGAGATAATAAAAGTCCATCATTCTCTATCTGATTTAAAAGATTTTTATTTACTGCTGGATAGCGAAGATCTATTCCACATGGTAACACTGCAATAGTATTATTTACACCTGCACCATTATGAGCTACAGCATCGATTCCCATTGCTCCTCCACTAACGACACATACACCAACAGCTGATAGTTTTGAAGAAAGACTGCTGATCTGTGTACGTGAATATTTAGATGGTCGTCTACTGCCAACTATGGAAAGTTTTGGTTTTTCTAAAAGTTCTAAATTACCATCATAAAAAAGTTCTTTTGGATACTTGTTCATATCTTCAAGGTTTTTTATATGAAGTTTAAGAACTGGCATTCTAGTAAATCTTGTCCACCAAAACTAAGTCTATTTCTTTTAAAAGGTTTTTAGACTCTTTTATAGCTAAAAGTGTATTTTTATGAGGATGACCTATAGCTATAGCTGAACCATGTTCTTTAGCAATTTTTATCGCTTTTTGAATCTGTAGTTTTACATAATTTTTTTCAGGATGATGGTCTAAAAACACATCACGTCCCATATATTTCAAACCGTAATTTTTCATAACTTTTGGAACTTTTGTATCGGCTATTGTACGTGAGTCTATAAAACTGATATTTCTTTTTTTCAGTTCATATATTAACTTGTTTACTGCCCTTTCATTTGATGTAAATTTGCTACCAGTATGATTATTTATATATCTTACTCTAGGAAAAAGCTTTTTTAATTTTTGAATTCTATTTGCTATCTTTTTTTCAGAGTCATCTACACGAAGTGTAAAAGGTTCCTCTTTTGTAAAACTCATCGCTTCCATTGGTAAATGCACCATATAAAAACTTTCTTTAGAAGCTAACTTTGCAGAGTTTGGTCTATATTTTGATGGTGGTAAAAAACTCATAGTTAAAGGAAGTTTTAACTCTTTTATAGCTTCCACCTGACTTTTAACACTTACATCATCTAGTATAATAGCAAGCTTTGCTTTTTCACCTGAATGTACTATTTTTATCTTTTCTCTAACTGGAGGTTTTGCAAGTTTTTCAATATCGTATTCATGTGTTGCATCTAAAGTTGATTCTTTTTTAGAGACTTTTGTAGGTGCTTTTTTCAACACCTCTTTTAACCTATTATTTACACTTTTTTTCTCATCAACACTTACATCTTCAAGTTTTTTTAAAAGTGCTAAACGCTTTTGTTCTTTTAAATCTAAACTTTCTTTTAGTTCTGCTTTTGCATCATTAAAACCTTGGTAATACCCTATAGCTAAAGATGCCAATATAACTGTAACAAAAGCCAATGTCCATGCTATATAAGTAAGTAAGTGTGAGCTAGTTTTGGTTTTTTTACTTTTTTTTCGTGCCATTAGATCTCAATATCGTTGTAAAATTTTTAAAACTATATCAAAATTGCACCAACATTTATATAAATATTGCAAATTGACATATATACTCAACATAAGCTAGATAACAATGATCATACTTCTTTAAGTATATTTGGATATAATTGCGAGTTCCTTTCTCTTTGTATCATAAAAATTTATGATATATTTTAAACCGAAAGGGAAACAAAAAAGCCTTAAATGGCATATTCCAAGAGGAGACTATAGTCTATGAGAAATTACGAAAACTTAGTAATCGTAAAACCAACATTAACAGCAGAAGAGATTCAAGAAAGCTTAAAAGCTATCCAAGAAGTAATCACTTCTAACGGTGGCGAAATAGCTACAACTGACGACATGGGAATGAGAAAATTAGCATACCCAATTGAAAAACAAGAACGTGGATTTTTCCAAGTTATCTATTATTCAGCAGAACCTTCTTCAATTTCAGAAATTGAAAGAAGATTTCGTTTAAATGAGGAGCTACTTCGTTTTGTTACTATCAAATATGATACTAACCGTGAAGTAACTGCATGGAACGAAATGGTTAAAAAAGCTCAAAGCAAAGCTTCTGCACCAAAAGCAGAGGAAGCACCAAAAGCTGAAGAAACTGAAGCAGCTGCAGAGTAACAAGCAAAAACAGTAGATAGCTTTATTTATAAAGCATTAATTTAAAAGGAAACTCATGTTTAACAAAGTTATTTTAGTCGGAAACTTAACACGCGATATTGAACTTAGATACTCACAAGCTGGTATGGGTATTGCAAATACTGCAATCGCTACTAGCCGTAAGTATACAAGTAACGGTGAAAAAAAAGAGGAAGTATGTTTTGTTGACATCACTTTTTTTGCACGTTCAGCTGAAATAGCTAATCAGTATCTTCGTAAAGGGAGTAAAATCCTTGTTGAAGGTAGACTTAACTTTGACCAATGGGTAGATCAAAATGGACAAAAAAGAAGTAAGCACTCTGTAGTAGTTGAGACTATGCAGATGTTAGATAGTAAAGGTGACAATGCCGGTGCTAATGCATATCCTCAAGATAATGCATCTCAGCAACCACAAGCATATGCTCAACCGCAGCAGCAACAAGCTCAAAGCTATCAAGCACCTGCTCAGCAGCAACAACCAAAACAACAAAGTTATGGTCAACCTGCACAACAGCAACAGGGTTATGGTCAGCCGCAACAGCAGCAGTCATATGGACAGCCTGCACAGCAGATGCCAAATGCTCACCAAGTTCCTGAGATTGACATTGATGAAGATGAGATTCCATTTTAGACATAAAGATAAATAATTAAGGACAAATCATGGCAGAAAGAAGAAAGTACAAAAAAAGATATTGTAAATACTGTGAAGCAAAAGTTGACTTCATCGATTATAAAGATGTAGCTGGTCTACGTTTTTCACTATCTGAGAGATATAAAATCATGCCTCGTCGTTTAACAGGTAACTGTAAACGTCACCAAGACATGGTATCTACAGTAATTAAAAGAGCTCGTGCAGCTGCATTAGTTCCATATACTGTAACTCGTAAAGCAGTTGTAACTGCACCATTTGAAAACTTAAAATAAGTTTTCAAATACCTCTTTTATATCCCTATCTTGGGGTATAAAACTCTTTTTTTCTTAAATAAATCGTATAATACAAATATAATCTAAGATAAAAAATGTGTAAGTAACTTTTCCTATACTCATAATCTTTTAATACCTCTGATATAACCAATAATACTGACTGCTTTTATTGAAATATTATGCTAATATCGAAGTGGTATATATTTTGCTTTAATATACATAATTACCTTTAGTTTGGAGGGCTTCATGTATATCACTTTAGAAAGAAAAGCTATAGTATTTAGAATAAAAAGTGATTCAAATACTTTTTCACCTATTATGCATTTCGTAAAAAATAGCTTTAAAAATGTAAAATACCTCCCTAACCTCACTGTGGTCTCAGAAGATGAGAGTGAACTTATCAGAAAGAGATATCTACTCAAGTGGGCATATAAAAATAAAAAGAATAACTCCATTAATTTTAAAGACCTTATAAATAACCTCTATCTTCCTATACACATAGTAAATGCAGATCACAAATATGTTGAAAAAACTATACAAATAACTTTGACTCACCTAAATACAAACAATGAAATACATATTAAGTGTAATGAATATAACCATACTATTATAAACACATTCACAAAGCTTTTTAAAAACTCCATAACTTTCACTAGTGACAATAGAATATTTAGAATTAATATAAAAACTAAATACGACTTGGCTATATTAAAAAGTATTATATACAGAAAAAAAATATCTGGTATATCTGTTTTATTTATTACTCATAATTTAAATTTCTCAAAACTTCATTCAGATGATATTTTATCAGAAGAAAAAATGTATGAGCAAAAGCTTATAAAGTCATACAAAATACTTGGAATAACTGAGAAAAATACAAATAAAGAGATAAAAAACAACTATAGAAAAATGCTTAGAAAATATCATCCAGATAAAGTGTCATTTAGAGATGATGAGACAGTTAAACTGTACACAAAAAGATTCCAAGTTATACAAGAAGCATACTCTTTAGTTCAGGAACACTTAAAAATATAGTTTGTTTTAGTTTGTAGTTATTTAATATTTTACAGTAAATAACTCGAATACAATACATGAGATTTTTTTTAAGTTTAAACTTAATCAATCTTAAGTAGAATGATATTAAGTATAACAATAATTTATGTGGGGTTAAAATGCTTAGTACTTTGATAGTAAACAATGAAAACATAGACAAGTCAGCTATCATATCTACGCTAGAAAATGTTCCTGATGTTTATATAACAAAAACATCAACAATAAGCGAAGCATTAAAGCTCTTTAGTAAACGCTACTTTGAGATTTTATTTTTAGACTCAAGTATAGAGTCTGCTAAAAATATACAAAAGTTTAAAATAGATAATCCAAATATTGTAATAATAGTCATATATAAAGAGCTAGATGAAGATATAAAAAACGAAATTATAAACACTGGAATTAGAGACTACATAAATTCAAATATTGACGATAAAATTCTTGCACTAAGAATATCAAACTATTTAGACCTCTCTAGACTTAACAAAGAGATTGAAGTTTATGGAGATTCTATAAATTTATATGGTAGAAAAAACCATAGTCATTTTCTCACATTTCAACTAGATTCGAGTGAATCTAAACTTGCATTTTGGGATTATTTTAGCAGTAGTTATTTTGAAAAATATGAGAATTTAAGTGAATCTATAGATCTTTTATATGCATTCACATCTTGGATGTCACTAAACAAAAGAGAATGTAAAGTGATCAAAGAAACAGATGATGAGAGTATGTACTTAACTCTATTACCAATTGACTATATGAGTGAAAAAATTGTAAACAACCTTATAAGTAAGTATAGTAAAGACATAGACTATATGGTAGATACTCATAAACTCTCTATAAAACTAAATAAAAAAATTGAGAAAGAAAAAAACAGTATTATCTCAAATGTATCAAAGCTTGATGATGAAACAAAAAGTATACTCTCAAAAGAACACAATGAAAAAATAACTGCAACTGAGTTTATAGAGTCCACACCTATAGAGTTTGTTAGTAAAATAGAAGTTCTTTTTGAACTTGAAAATACAATTGATGAAACATTAGTAAACTTTGAACAATCTCCAAATATAGAAAACCTTGCTCAAGTATCTCAATCAATATTAGAATATGTCGATATGATAGAGATGCTCGTAGATTTTCAACATCTTTCTTATGCTCTGAAAACACTTGCAAACTCAATAAACAATATAAAAGAAGATCAACTAAATGAGAAGGATGTTAAAAAGTTTACAACTTTAACTATAAACCTTTTAAATGACCTCTCACAATGGAGAGAAAATATTTTTATAAAACAAGATGCTAATGACATTCATTATCTAGACTCGTCACTTTTAAGCTCTTGCTTGCAAATAGAAGCAATATTTGAAAAAGAAAAAATTGAGGAGGACGAAGATGATTTTGAATTATTTTAAAAACTTAACTATTAAAGGGGGTAGAAAGTGCCTAAGAAAATAATATTAGTAGATGATTCAAAGACTATTTTAGCAACAGCAGAGATGGCTTTAGATGATCTTGTAAACAGCGGGGTAATAACATTAAAGACGTATCTTAATCCTGCAGAATTAAGAGATGAACTGGTGGCTGGTAGAGAAGATTATGATCTACTAATAAGTGATATAAATATGCCTCAACTAAATGGTTTAGACCTTGCAACAGAGTTAAAACACCATGACAACTTTAAAAACAAGCCTATACTTATACTAACAACTGAGAGTTCAGCAGAGATGAAAGCTAAAGGTAAAAGTATTGGTGTTACAGGATGGTTAGTAAAGCCATTTAGTGACCAAAAGCTTGTAAAAGCCATGAAAATGGTGTTAGGACTGTAATATGAATGAACAAGAAAATATCGGTCAGCTAAACACAGCAAATAGATACTTAACTTTTTTTGTAGATGGTGAACAATACGGTGTTGATATATCTAGAATAAAAGAGATCATTGCACCAGTAAATATCACACATATACCAAAAACTCCTCCATATGTAAAAGGTGTAATCAACTTACGCGGATCAGTAATACCGGTGGTTGATGTTAGACTAAAGTTTAATATGCAAGAAAAAGAAATGGATATTGAAACTGCAATTATCATCTATGAAATAAACAAAGTTTCAATTGGTTTTATAGTTGACAATGTTGAGGATGTACTATTGATAGACTCAAAGAACATATCTGATGCACCTAGCTTTGGAAGTAACATAGACACTTCATTTGTAGAAAGTGTAGCTGAAGTTGGAGATGATGTCATAATGCTTTTAAATCTTGAAAAGATTTTTGAAGCAGAAGAGTTGCTTAATATTAGTAAGCTTGAAAAAGACGAAGAATTATAAAAATAAAAGGAAATACGACATGAAAGATTGGACATTACAGTTAAAGATTAACTTTGGATTTGGGTTACTAATTCTAATAACACTGCTTCTTGGAGGTATAGCTATTTTTAACATGAAAAGTGTTGAAGAGGGTTCTAATAAACTAGCAAATATATATGTTCCAGAAGTTCAAATCGGTAACAATGTTGAGCGTTATTCACTTTTAACTATGTATGACATCAGAGGTTATGCACTAAGTGAAGATAAAAAATTCCTAGAAAAGGGTCGTGAAACTCTTAAAAAAGTTAAACATCATTTAGATGAAGCTCAAGAATTAGCTAAAAAATACTCACTTTCTACTTTAACTAAACTAGAAGCTAAAGCACGTGAAAATGTAAATAAATATGAATCTTTAGTTAATCAAACAGAAGCTATGGATGAAATAATGGATACCGCCAGAATCAATATGGATAAAGGTGCATCTGAATATATGAAAAACGCTCATACTTTCCTTAATGGACAAAATGATACTTTTGACCGTGAGAATAAAGCAAAAATTGGAGTAAAAAAGCTTGATGAGAGACATGAAAAGATTATTTTAATTACTAAAATTATAGATCTTGGAAATAATATCCGTGTAAAAAACTTTAAATTTCAAGCAACTGGTGATAAAAAAGAAATAGAATCTGCACTAGAAGATTTCAAAAAAGTAAAAACTTTAGATAAAAAAATTCGTAAAATAACTTTTAGAAGTGAAGATATTGAAGCCCTAGACAAAATTCAAGAAGGTGCTGATGAGTATAAAACTGCGATAGAGAACTTTTTAAAAGCAACTGAAAAACTAGAAAGTATAAATAAAGCTCGTGGCATAGCTGGTGATGAAGTATTAGAAGCTGCGCAAGAAACAGCCGCAGTTGCTATGGAGCATACAGCAAAAATATCTAAAAACTCAGCTGAAGATCTTGAGACTTCTACATTTATTATGATTGTTGGTCTTATCATAGCACTTGTTGTTGCTATATCTGTAGCAATCTATCTTGTAAGAAGTATTACTCTTCCAATTATTGCAGCAGTTAAAACAATTGTTGAAGCAAATGATCAAGTAGTAAGTGCATCAACAGAGATCTCAGACTCTGCAACAGGTTTAGCTGAGGGTGCAAGTGAGCAAGCAAGTAGCGTAGAACAAGTTAGTGCTACTATAGAAGAATCAACTGCTATAAATACTCAAAACTCTTCAAACTCTCGTGAAGCTGACATACTTGCTAAAGATGCAAAAACTTCTGCTGAAGAAGGTGCTAAAAAAGGTGATGAACTTATAAATGCTATGAGTGAAATCAACAACTCTAGTGAACGTATCTCTAAAATTATTAAAACTATTGATGAAATAGCTTCACAAACTAAGCTTCTTGCACTTAATGCTGCGGTTGAAGCTGCACGTGCAGGTGAACACGGTCTTGGATTCGCTGTTGTTGCCGATGAAGTTAAATCACTTGCTCAACGCTCAAGCGATGCTTCAACTGAAACTGCTGCAATTATTGAAGAGTCTATTGCACAGACTAAAAAAGGTAGCGAAATTTCTGAGCAAACTTCACAAGCATTTAAAGATATACTAGAGCGCATCAACAAAACATCTAATTTAATTGGTGAGATATCTATCAGCGCTAAAGAACAAAGTGAGGGTATGAATCAAATAGCTACAGCTATGGGTGAAATAGATGGTGTAACCCAACAAAATGCTGCTACTAGTGAAGAGGCTGCTGCTTCAGCTGAAGAATTAAATGCACAAGCTATCTCTATGAAAGAGACAGTAGCTACAATCGCTGCAATGGTTGGAGAAGATACAGATAGCACTGCTATGTTAAATAATAGAACTAAAAGTAGAAGTGTAAAAACAGCTCCTAAAAAAATAGCTAAAAAACCAGCTCCTATGAAACCAAGACAACAAGATAATGAGGATGTTTTTCCTCTTGATGAAGAGGACCTTAAGGAGTTCTAAATGACTATTGATGGTGATGTTCTAGAAATTGATCTAGATATAGATATTGATGATGTCAAAGAGTTAAAAGAGTTTGTTACACCAAGGCTAGAGTACATAGAAGAGATCAAAGTTGAGAATGCATCAAACCCATTCTTAACATCCTCTTTATTACAGTTACTATTTAGTATGAAAAAAACTAAGCCTTCTCTAAACATTCCTATTTTAGATGGGCCTTTAACTCTTGACACATACGGAAAACTGCATTGGGTAAAAGATGGATAAAGAACAAATACGAAATATATTTATCGAAGAAGCGACTGAGATCATTGAAAACCTTGATGTTAATATCATCAATTTTGAAGAAAATCCTCAAGACAAAGATATACTAAATGAACTTTTTCGTGGGGTACATACCCTAAAAGGGAGTGCCAATTCTTTTGGTTTTACCAGACTTGGTGAATTTGTGCACCACTTTGAAGATGTACTAGACCACTACAGAAATACTGATGATGTAGTAGATCCTGATAGTATAGATACATTCTTTAGTGCCGTTGATATTATTAAAGATGTTATGTGGCGTGAAGTTGAAGGTGATGAGAGTGTACCTGATAACTATGAAGAAACACTAAATGGCATTAAAAATATTTTAGCAAGAGAAAAAACTTCAGAAGATCCTATGGAAGCATTGGCTGATCTAGCTGCTGAATTTGGTGATGATTCATCAAATGAAAAAGAAGAAAAAAAGAAAAAGAAAAAAAAGAAAAAAAAGAAAAAAGATCAAGAGCTTAAAGACAACCAAGAAAACGATTCAGAATATAGTGAAGAATCTTATAATGCAGATGATATCAGAAAACTTAAAAAGCAGATTCAAGATGGTGAAAGTTTATATCATATTAAACTGACACTAGATGATGACATATACTTTAGAGGTTTTGATCATGCAAAAATATTTAAACTTTTAAGTGACGATTCAAGAGTTTTAGACTCATGGTGGGACATGAGTAATGTGAGTGAACTCGAATCTTTTGATCCTGAAAGATCGCAAATAAAATGTGTAGATGTTTTTATAGCTACTCGTGAAAACGAAGAAGACATAATAGAGTTGTTTGAGTACATAGAAGATAATGAATATGTTATCAAACATATTGAAACTTCAGAAGATCAAACACCTGAACCTGAGCCTCTTAAAGATGAAGATATTAAGTTTGGGAATCGTGCTGAAGATATTGAAGAGATTAAAGAAGTTGAACAAACAGAGCCGACAGTACAAAAGAAAGTAGATGCACCAAGTAAAAAAGAGGATTCTAAAACACCACAAAGACGCAAGGGTGATATGCGTTCATTTGTTAAAATAGACACTCATAAGCTAGATGAACTTTTTGACTCTGTAGGTGAACTTGTGATCGCTCAAAACTTTATAGCTGAAAGTGATGATATTAAATCTATTAAAAGTGAAAGTGTAAGTAAGACTATAAATCATTTATCTAAGATCACACGACTTATCCAAAACCGTGTAATGGGTCTAAGGATGGTTGCTGTTCACGATACGTTTGAAAAAATGAAAAGAGTTGCTCGTGATGCTTCTAAAAAAGTAAACAAAGAGATAGCTTTAGAGATAGAGGGAGCTGAGACTGAGATTGATAAAACTATGGTTGATTCACTATCAGATCCACTTATTCATATTATGAGAAATGCTATTGATCATGGACTTGAAGATAGCGCTGCTGATAGAGTTGAAGTTGGAAAACATGAAGTTGGAGTGATCACACTCCGTGCATTTCACCGTGGTGGAAATATTGCTATAGAAGTAAGTGATGATGGTCGTGGAATTAACAGAGACAAGGTGTTTGCCAAAGCAGTTGAACGAGGGATCATCAATGAAGATGACGACCTTAGTGATTCTCAAGTATTTTCTTTGATCATGCAAGCCGGCTTCTCAACTGCCGATACTATTAGTGATATTTCTGGTCGTGGAGTTGGACTTGATGTTGTAAGGAGTGCTATCGAGAAACTTCAGGGTAAAGTTGAGATATCTTCAGAAGTTGGAAAAGGTTCAACTTTTACAATACTTCTTCCACTAACTCTAGCTATTATAGACGGTATGATAGTTAAAAGTGCAAACGATACTTTTATACTTCCAACTCTCTCTGTAGTTGAGTCACTAGTGCCTTCAAAAGATATAGTTCACTATATGAAGAAAAAAGGTGAATTTTTAGACCTTCGTGGAGAAATGATCCCTATAGTTAGACTTAACCATATACTAGATATTAGTCAAGAGAGACCTGAGGTTACAGAGTCTACTCTAATATGTTTAGAAAATGAAAATGGAAAATATGCACTTTTAGTAGATGACCTTATAGGTCGTCAACAAGTTGTGATCAAATCTCTTGGTCCTACACTATCTAGGATCAAAGAGCTTTCAGGCAGTGCTATTATGGGTAGTGGAGAGATAGCACTTATACTAAATGTAGAAGAGCTACATAGTTTTGAGGTTTCAAAAGTTTGAGTCAACAAGCTGAATTAAGCATAAAGACTTTTAAAAAATACCAACAGCTTATATATGAAGAGGTTGGTATTTCACTTGCTGAACATAAAAAAACACTTGTTCAGTCTCGTTTGAGGAAATGGTTAACTAAGTACAACATTAACTCTTATGAAGATCTATATGATCTTATAGCAAGTGATAAAAGTGATCAGATGCTAATAATGCTTGTAAACGCTATAACTACAAATGTAACTTCTTTCTTTAGGGAGGAGAGCCAATGGGTTTACCTAAAAACCAACCTATTAAATATTGTAGATCCTAAAAAAAAGAAAATACGTATATGGAGTGCAGCTTGTTCTAGTGGGCAAGAACCATATACTATTATGATCTTTTTAAAAGATTATCTCAAAGACTTTAACACATGGGATATAAAAATATTAGCCACAGATATATCTGAAGAGATTTTGCAAAAAGCTATAAAAGGTGAATACCTATACAAAGATGTTGAAGCACTTCCAAAAAGTATGACACGAAAACATTTTATAGAATCAATAAATGATAAGGGTATGAAAATATATACTATTAAACAAGAGATAAAAGATCATATAATTTTTAGAAGCTTTAACTTAGTTACAGGTGACTTTAGTATTTTTAAAAATAAGTTTGATATGATATTTTGTAGAAATGTAATGATATACTTTGACAAGGTTACTCAAAATATATTGTTAGAAAACTATGCAAGGTTATTAAAAAAACACTCAAGACTTTTTATAGGTCATTCTGAATCTATACAAAACAACAATATATATAAGATGGAAAAACCATCAATATATAAAATTAAATAAAGGGCATAAAATGGATATTTCTAAAACATCTGATAGTGAACTACTAGATGAAATTGGACGTAGGTTTGATGAAAAAAAAGCCTCTATAGAAGAGATGGAGTTTATGACAAAAAAACTTCTTGATATGAATGAAAAAAACAAACAAGCTCAAGATGTAAAAAGTAAGTTTTTATCACTTATAAAAAATGAGTTCAACAATCCTATGTCATCACTTTTAAACCTTGCGAACATGATGAACAAAAAAGCCAAAGACGATAAAACAGCAGAGCTTTCTTCTATGATGCATATGGAACTTCTAAAATTAGACTTTAGTTTAAAAAATATTTTTAGTGCATCTGAAATAGAAGCTGGTGAGATTGGAAACGATTACTCAGAGGTTAATGTTGAAGAGATATATGAGGAGATTGTAGAGTACTTTAGTTATCTCATAGAAGAAAAAAATCTATCAATCAGCTACAACTCTCAATGTGACAAAAACATTATAAGTGATTCTCAAAAAATAAATATAATTCTTCTCAATCTTATCTCAAATGCATGTGAATACTCATACCAAGATGCTACTATAGATGTAAAACTAGAGTGTAATGATGAGAGCTATGTACTAAAAGTTGAGGACATGGGTGAGGGTGTATCCAAAGATCATGCCAAAGATATATACAACAGATTTAGTCATTTTGAATCAGGCAATACAAGAAGAACAGCAGGACTTGGACTTGGTCTTAGTGTAGCTCGTGGTTTTGCTGAAGCATTAGAGGGAAGTATTGACAACATTACAAAAGATTCAAAGACAATTTTTATAGTCACATTGCCAAAGGTAAATAAAGAAGATGTTGAACTCTCCCAAGGTTTTGGTTCTAATGAGTTTATATTTGAAGATAACGACGAGATGGTCGAGTTTTAATTATGTATATAAAAAAATTCATCCATGTTGGTGAAATTTATATAGGAGCAAAACCTACAGAGATCAGTACAGTACTTGGATCTTGTGTTGCTGTTTGCTTGTATGATAATATTCAACGTATTGGTGGAATGAATCATTATTTAGTTCCACTATGGAATGAAAATGGTCTCCAAAGCCCAAAATACGGAAATATTTCTATACCAAGACTTATAGAGAGTATGGAAAGCATCGGCTGTAACCGTACAAATATGGAAGCTAAAATATTTGGTGGTGGAAATGTTATAGATGTATCAACAGAAGAGATGATGGTGGGAAGAAAAAACATACTTATCGCAAAAGAGATTTTACGTGAGTACAGAATTCCCATAAAAGCAAGTGATGTAGGTGGAGAAAAAGGTCGCAGAATTATGATGAGAAGTGATACTGGAAAAATATTTTTGAAATATACCCAAAAAAGTGAATAATATATGGCTATAAAAGTTTTAGTAGTTGATGATAGTGCTACAGCACGTGCAATTCTCGTAGATATACTAAAGTCAGACCCTGAAATTAGTGAAGTAGATACTGCCCCAGATGCATATATAGCAAGGGATAAAATAGTATCCAATAAACCAGATGTAGTTTGTTTAGATGTAGAGATGCCTCGTATGGATGGCATAACTTTTTTAAGAAAACTTATGAAACATATGCCGCTTCCTGTTGTGATGGTCTCTTCTTTAACACAAAAAGGTGCTCAAACAACCCTAGATGCACTTGAGAGTGGTGCTGTTGATTTTATAGGTAAACCACATTCAAATATATATGAGGGTTCATCAGATATAAAAGATGAACTTCTTGCAAAAGTAAAAAATGCAGCTTTTGCACATGTGAATAAACCAAGTACAAACCTTGCAAAAAAAAGTCTTACATACAAATCAAAACTAGAAACAACTCAAAAAATAATAGCAATAGGTTCTTCTACAGGTGGAGTAGAAGCTTTAAAAGAGTTTTTAGTCCAGTTTCCAAGAAACTCACCTGGCATGATTATAGTACAACATATGCCATCAAATTTTACAGCACAGTTTGCCCAAAGACTAAATAGTATTTGTGAATTAGATGTAAAAGAAGCAGAAAATGGCGATACTATAGCACAGGGAATGGTACTTATTGCTCCAGGTGATCTACATATGGTCCTTCGCCGTTCTGGTCACAGATACTATGTACAACTTGGTTCTGGCGAAAAAGTATCGGGACATCGCCCATCTGTTGATGTTATGTTTAACTCAGTATCAAAATATGCAGGCTCTAATGCCATTGGTGTCATTCTTACGGGAATGGGTTCAGATGGTGCTAAAGGACTTCTAAATATGAGAGAAAATGGGGCTATGACATTTGGACAAGATGAACACAGTTCCACTGTTTATGGTATGCCAAAAGTAGCATATGAAAATGGTGCAGTAGTAGAACAAGATTCTTTACTAAATCTACCATCTAAAATATTAAAACAACTAGAAAGTATGGAAGTATAATGTCAAAAATACTACTAATTGATGACAGTAAATTTATACAAGCAATTGTAAAAGACACTCTATTAAAGACATTAAATATAGAGATCGTATCTTCTTACACATATGAACAAGCAGATAAACTACTTAAAAATGATCATTTTGACATAGCTATAGTAGATATAAACTTACCAGATGCTCAAAATGGAGAAGCTATAGACCTAACTATAGAGCATAAAGTTCCAACAGTTGTTTTAACTGGTGGTATGAATAAAACTTTGAAAAAAATAATCAAAAAAAAAGATATAGTTGAGTATATAACTAAAAGTGATCCAGAAACTATAAAATATGTTTCAACTGTAGTTGGTCGTATACTAAAAAACAAAGAAACTAATGTAATGATAGTAGATGATTCAAAAACTTCTAGAGCGCAGATAAGTTCGTACCTTGAAAAATTAAATATAAACATTGTAGAAGCATCAAATGGTAAAGAAGCACTTGAAAAAATTCAAGAGAGTAAAGAATCATTATCTCTAATTATCACAGATAACGAAATGGAGATTATGGATGGGATTGAACTAACAACAAAACTAAGGGAACAATACTCAAAAGATCAACTTGCTATTATTGCTATAAGTGGTGCTGATAGAGCATTATCTTCAAAGTTTTTGCGTCATGGAGCAAATGACTTTATACGAAAACCTTTTACATTTGAAGAGTTCTCATCAAGGGTAAACTTAAACCTAGAGCTTATAGATCTGTTTAAAAGCCTTAAAGACAGTGCAAATAAAGACTTTTTAACAGGCTTATACAATCGTCGTTATTTCTTTGAGAATACCTCAACGAAATTATCAATAGCTAAAAGAAAAAATGAAAACTTAGCTGTAGTGATGCTAGATATAGATCACTTTAAAAAGATAAATGATAGTTACGGACATGATGTAGGTGATATAGCTTTAAAAGAATCTGTTTCAGTACTAAATAGAGTTCTAAGAGACTCAGATATAATATCAAGGTTTGGTGGTGAAGAGTTTTGTATACTTTTAGAAGACATAGAGCTAAATAATCTAAAAAATATTATGGAGAAACTAAGACAAGAATTTGAAAATAATGTGATAAAATTAAGTTCTATAGAATTTTCTTATACAGTATCTATAGGGGTATGTTATGGGTTATTAGATTCTATAGAAGATATGATACAAATAGCCGATGAGTGTTTATATCAAGCTAAAAACAATGGCAGAAACAAGGTTGTACTAAGTAAATAAGTTAAAGGATACACATGGAATCACCTACTAAAACCCAAGAACTTTTGCAAGGCTATAAAGAAGCAGTAGATTTTAGCTCTATTGTTACCAAAACCGATCTTAAAGGTCGTATAACTTATGCAAATGATAATTTTTGTGCTATATCCGGATATAACAGAGATGAATTGATCGGGAAACCCCATAACATAGTAAGACATCCTGAACAAAGTTCTGATAGTTTTAAAGAGATGTGGAATACGATCCAGTCCAAAAAACCATGGAGAGGAATCGTAAAAAATAAGCATAAAGATGGAAGTGCTTACTATGTTTATGCAAATGTGATCCCTTTTTTAAATAAAAATAATGAGATTACAGAGTATATATCGATACGTCAAGATATTACCGAACTTTATAACCTAACAAATCACCTTGAGGATCGTATAAAAGAGGAAGTAGATAAAAACAAAAAGAAGGACAAAGAACTTATTGATAATTTAAATCTTTTTTTAGACAGTACACCAAACCCTATTATAGTTCTTTCTGAAGATAATATTGAGTTTATTAACAAGGCTTTTTTAGAGCTTTTATCAAAAGAAAAAGAGGAAGTGTTCTATAAAGATTGTCTTTTAGAAGAAATACTTGTTGAGGAAAAAGGCTATGTTTCAAAACCAGAGGATTTTAAGATAGGTGAAGAAAACAGAGTATCAATAGTTACAAAGTACGGTCGAAATATTTTCAATCTTTACTATAGAAAAATAAAAACTACAGATAACAAGCCACTAAGATTTATGACACTAAATAACATAACAATAAGTGAATATCAAAAACTTAGGATCAGTAACTACAATGAACAACTTCAAGAATTTTACCTAAGAACCAAACGCCCGAATAAAGAAAAAAATAAAAACGATGACACTTTAGACCTAGACTCACTTATAGAAGATAATAAACAAGTAAGAAAGTTAAATGATGAAGAAAGAAAACTTCTAAAACGTAAACATGATGATCTTTCAGTTAGTTCAGAAGTTTATGCTCAAGAAATTGATGAACACATACTCTTAGAGCTACAAGAATTAGATGAGATTGAAGAAGAGATACTAAACCTAACATCTCAACTATATAATAAAAATCAAAAAGATTTGGAAGACATTGTATTTAGACTTGTTAAATTTTCTTCTGTTCTACTTAATCTTATGGAGTTTAAAGAGCTTTCATTTTCATTATCTTCTTTGGCAGATCTACTCGCTAAACAAAATATTAAGGAACTAGATGAAGACACTTTTAAAAAGATGATTCTGTTTTTAGAAAATATTATCATAGACCTCTCTAGTTGGCGTAAAATAGTGTTTATAGAACAAAGTGCGAATGACATACATTATATGGACAGTTCACTATTTAGCTCAATTTTACAACTAGAACTTATTTTCAATACAGATCAGAAAAATGAGGATGATGACGAATTTGAACTGTTTTAATGGAATGTAAATTGCTGTTTAGTAGCAAAAAGAATATATATGAAAATAGCTTTTACTTTAATAACTATACTACTATCAGTCATTCTATATGCAAAAGGCACTGAATACTCACTAATAATAGATAAACCATTTGACAATAAGCTTATAGATATTACACAAGATTACGATAGAGACTTAAGTGCTGTTGGTTTTATAAATAAATACCAAACAAGTTCCCCTAAAAATGTAGCATATACAAATGCCTTTGATTACTTAGCAAGTGTAAGAACAACTAGTGGTACACATATGCAACTCATAAAAGCTGATCACGGAGCAAATGTGATCATAGATAAGTCTATAGCACTCTCACACTTTTCAAAAGCAGTTTCATTAGTAAAGACACCTACAAATGGCTACTATGTAGGTGGCTATACTATGGATGGAGAACTTTTACTTTTAAAACTTGATTCGAATGCAAATATATTATTTACTAAAAAATTTGGAACTAAAAATTTTGACAGACTAAAAAACATCATACGCTTAAGTGATGGTGGAGTTTTAGCTATTGGTTCATCTGCTACTTCAAGAGATACAAAAGATCCTATATTTAAAACAGGTCTTGGATTAAACGATATATTTGTTACTAGATTTAGTAAAGATGGTAGAGAGATCTGGAGTAAAAAATATGGAAGCAAACATGATGATGAGGGAATTGATGCTGCAGAAGCAAGAGATGGCTCGATCATTATAGTTGGACAAACACTAAATGGTACTGAAAAAGACATAAGTGTTATGCGTGTAGATGAGATGGGAAATAAAATATGGATAAAAGAATTTAAAGAACAAAAAGGTCTAAGTCCTAGAAAAGTTATAAGACTTAGAGATAATAATTTTTTACTTTCCATAAGTTATAAAGATGATCTTTATAAAGACCAAATAAGACTTATGAAGTTTGATCTAAGAGGCAATATCATTAACGACAGCAAAATTTTTACTACATATGCATCTGCTCTTTTAGATATTAAAGAGTTCTCAGACGGTGGTCTTGTAGGAGTCGGTTATGTAAAAGATATTCATAATACAGATGCTTTAGTTATGATGCTAGACTCAAACCTAAAAATGCTTTATCAAGAGCATTACGGTGGTGAAAACTACGATCTTTTAAACTCACTCAAGATCCTAAATAATTCCCAAGTTGCAGCAGCTGGCATACATACAAGTGCTTCTTCACAAGAGTCTAACATGTGGATACTAAAACTAAATAGAGATGCTACAATAGCTCAAATATCTGCAAGCACAAAGGACTTTTACAAAAAACTTTTACTTTTGTTTGATGATGAGATCAAAGCTGGTCAGATCAAGATCTACAAAGACCTAAGTATAGAACTTTTAGACGAAAGACTTCTGTTTGAAGTTGGAATATACAAACTAACTAAAACTCAAGAGATCTTTTTAGAGAAGTTCTCGAAAAAACTTATTCCGTTTTTGTATAGATACCAAAACGTTGTTAAAACTCTAAGTGTTAACGGTCATACATCTAGCGAATGGGGAGATGTAAACTTTACACAAAACTTTTTAAAAAATGAAAAGCTTTCACTTAATCGATCATATTCAACTATGAGCCATATGTTTAAAACCCAAGATAATAAACTAAAAAAATATCTAAGTGAGATCTTTAGAGGAAGCGGATACGGTTTTTCTAAAAAGATCATGAAGAACAGCTATCTTGAAGATAGAAAAAACTCAAGAAGAGTATCATTTAAAATCTTATTAAATGAGACAGAGTAAAAGTTACTCCTCTTCTATTTTACTAGCTCTAAAACTAAGGCGTGTTTTATCTTGCTTTAATTTCTTATATAGTTTAAACCTTGCTTTTTCAAGCTCTTGTGCACTGTAAGAAAAAGCTTCACAAAGTTCACTATCAGATATATCAGCACTATCCATTGCGAAAAGTTTTAACTCTTTTTTTGTAAGCTTTGATTTCATTACCGCGTACAGATCTTTATCATCAACTATAAACTCACTCTCATCCATAACACAAAACTCTGCTAGTTTTTCTCTAAAGCTATTATCTTGGTTGTATTGTCTCCAAACAGAACTATCTAGTACTGATTCACTCATTATATTTTTCCTTTTAATTCTGGAAGTATCTTTGTTAGATCTTTCTCTTTTATAATAATATTTGCTTCTTTTTCTAAGATCTCTCTTGCACAAAAAGCGACACGTGTACCTGCATGAGCGAACATTGAAAGATCGTTTGCACCGTCACCGCACACTAAAGTTTCCTCTTGGCTTACACCAAGTATATTTTGAAGACGAACCAACATGTCACCTTTAGAGAAGTTAAACATCATATCTCCACCTACAAGCCCTGTAAGCTTTCCGTCTTTCTCATGCAGTGCGTTTGAGAAGTCTGCGTCATATCCAAGTATATCTTTTGCATAACTTGTAGCTGTACGAAACCCACCTGAGAAACACACAACAGTCATTCCAGACTTTTTAAGCTCAGCTATTGTCTCACGTGCCCCTTTCATATATGGGAGGTTATGAGATATCTTTTCAACTGTCTCAAAATCAAGCCCTTTTAGAAGAGAAACTCTTTGTTGTAATGATTCAAAAAAATCAAGTCTTCCACTCATAGCTTCTTCAGTTATCGCTGCTACTTGTTCACCAAGTCCTAACTCTTCTGCAAAAAAATCTATAGTCTCACCGTCCATAAGGGTAGAATCAAAATCAAATACTGCTAATTTCAACATATTTATATAGTACCTTTTGTTATAATGTCGCAATTATACCATTTAGGACTTGTTTTTGTTTGATACACTTATAGATAAACTAAAAAACTCAACATATATAACACTTGAAACCACACCGGGTCACTCTGCACAGTTTACTCCGACAATAGAGAAGATCGCCGAGTTGGAACTAAATAAATATGTAGATGGATTTAGTACAACCGATAATCCACTGGCAAAATTAAAATACAACTCACTCTTTGCTGCTAAAATGCTTCAAGAGAGATTTAATAAACCTGTGATCGCTACTATGAGTATGAGAGATCGCAATAAGATAGCACTGCAATCAGATCTGCTTGCTGCAAATGAAGTAGATATAAGAGCAATACTGGCTCTCACTGGAGATCCTGCAAACCTAAGCGATCAACCACATGCAAAAGGTGTTTTTGAGGGTGACAGTACTCTTCTTTTAGAGATGATAGCTGCATTTAACTCAGGTATGAGTTATGCTGGAAAACCATTTGCAATAGAACCAAAACCTATACATCCTTTTGCAGTTGTAAATAGCTACGCAAAAAACCCAAAAACTCTTCAAAAAAAGATGCAAAAAAAGATCAAACACGGTGCACTTGGAATCATAACTCAACCAGTATATGATCTAGAAAATGCAAAACTTTTGTTAGAACTGAT
>Ga0193962_1000155_pt1 | contig 29559 bp, 18 predicted proteins | sample FB_5_MG_FD_140335 | JGI IMG/M metagenome (GOLD analysis project Ga0193962, IMG submission 140335) | Microbial mat bacterial communities from the Broadkill River, Lewes, Delaware, United States - FB_5_MG | ecosystem: Environmental > Aquatic > Freshwater > River > Microbial mats | place: USA... | reverse complement strand
GCAAACATTTTTCCGGTTACCTATGAAACTGGTGAACTTGCAATGAATGCAGCAGAATGTATTGGTTGCGGTGCTTGTGTTGCTGCATGTCCGAATGCTTCTGCAATGCTGTTTGTCAGCGCCAAGATTTCTCATCTTGCTCTGCTTCCCCAGGGTAGGCCTGAAGCAGCTAAACGCGCATTGGCCATGGTAAGAACTATGGATACTTGCGGCTTCGGCAACTGCTCAAACGAAAGAGAATGCGAAGCATCATGTCCTAAAAACATTGAAATCACCAATATCGCTCGCTTGAACAGAGAGTTCCTGTCAGCAGGCGTGTGTTCTACATCAATGTAAGACCAAAGTAAGACCAAAGTAAGAAAATATTACAGGGTGGGACTGTATTTGTCCCACCTTTTTTTTAAAATTTAAAGAAGTAATGCCGTGAAATCATCTCCAATCACTAAACTACTGAGCGAACATAAGGCCCTTTTCACTATCATTGTTGTGGGGCTTTTTCTACTTGAGCTTGAAATTTTTGCCCTGGCGGTCATGCAGTCAGGCAAACAATCCGTCCTTCAGGTACTCGATAAGCAGGGCCATGTCATACACGAGACCAGTGGTGATAATCTCAGTGATTTTAACAGGCCTAATTTCGAAAAGATATTCGGTTCCCTTGACAACTACACCGTACAACTCAACAAACATGACGAGCCGTTTCCATTTCGAGCCTGGTTTGTGGCGGCCATCTGCATTCCCATTGGGGCCATGATGCTGTTTGCATTTGTCGTCAAAGCGTATCTGGTGATCTTTCATGCAGAGAAGGTGGCAAGTGGCAATTCATCAGATCCGCTAAATGAACCTGGCAGTGAAAGCAAGCTTGAATCGACGTTGGACCGCATCGGTCGTATGAATATTTTCAACATCGCCTTTCTGGTGTTTATTGGGGGGATATCATACTGGATCATTCCCAATATGTTCACTTACCTTGGACACATCGGATTTGAATTTTTTGTTCAGTACGAATGGATATTTTTCGTGTTAATAGGAATCGTTATCTGTGTATGTCTGTGGATTATTTATCTGCGTTACCTGCTTGCCAAAAGAAGCATCCAAAGCCATACAGAACTTCAAAAACATCGTATCAGCCTTGAGTATAACGCCGGAGTCGATCAGCCGCTTCAGCTTGAAGGGCCATCTGATACCGATCAGGACATCATAGAGTATAAACCCGAAGAGACAGAAGAGACACCGACGTCCTGAAAAGTTGGCGTGCTGTAAAAAGAATTATCCCTCTCACATGACTACCAAAAACTCCTGTTGGAGATTTACCCTTTTTTCTATTTTTTTAAATATTTCTTTTAATGTCTGCTGCTCTATTCTTGATAGCTTTTTAGGATTAATATTATTATCAGGGTCCCTGCCTTCATTGATAATCCCATGTATTTGATTTATAAATCTTAAATTCATCATATAGCTATAAGAATGGCTTATATCACTATAATCGGATTCGCTTATTGCATTTTTTTTATATAGCAGCTCTAATCGTTCTATCGTATTTGTAGCAGCTATCTTATGTTGAAGCGCATATATTCTTGCAAAATCCACCACAAGCATCATAGGTCTTTTAATATCAAACGTATTTTTAAATTTACCTTTAGATTCAACAATAAAATTACCAAAAAAACCTATAGGTACTCTAAAGTGAGATGTGTTTTCAGCCATATACCTGAAAAAAACTTTCCGGTTGCCCAAAAAGTCAAAAAGAGACGCTCTAAGGTCATTTACTAAACTAATATCTCCATATCCAAAACGAAAATCAAAAAAAATGCTTGTCTTAAGAAGCGTCTCAGGACTGGCGTTATAAATCCATTCTTTAAAATACTTTTTCCATATAGAAACAGGCTGACACCATTTGGGATTTTTTGCCATTATATTACCCTTACAAAAATCATATCCTGTTTTATCAAGCATATTACACACGTGTTCGCCTAACTTTAAAAAATATGCATTTACGGATTCCAATTTTTCCTCATTTACATCCTCAAAAATAATAGCATTATCTTGGTCTGTTTTAAGCGTCTGTTCTTTTCTGCCTTCACTTCCCATAACCATAAAAGCAAACTTGACAGGAGGTTGCCCTATTTCCTGTATAGCAAACTTTATCAGCTTTTCTAAGATCGCATCTGTTATTGCAGTAACAAAATTATTTATATTTTGAGCTTTTGCGCCCTCATTTATTAAAGTATATATGCTTTGGGGAAGCTGTTTTTGTTTTTTTGATATTTCTTCATAAGAGTCGGCCTTATTTATTTCTTTTATAAACAAAAAAGGAAGTTTGCCCTGCGCATTTATAAGATCGCTATTTGAAATCACTCCTATCGCATCATTTTCATTGTTTATTACTGCTAAATGTTTTATACCGGTTTTCATTATTTTTATGAAAGCCTCAAAGACACTTGAATGCTCTGGTATACTTATTAGAGGAGAAGACATTATATCAGAAATGGGATTTGAAATTTTTAAATCGGCAGCAACAACTTTATTTCTAAAATCCTGATCTGTAGTTATGCCTATAAATCTGCCGTCCTGTTTTATTAGTATAGAACTGCATCGGTGCTGTTTCATTAAAATTGCAGCATCTTTTATAGAATTGTTTGCACCGCAGAACAGAACATTGCGTCTTATTACGCTTGATATAGAATTACTAAAAAACTGCAAAGATTCTTCTTTAGCACTTCTTTTTTGTGCAATCAGATTTGAATATGTTTTATCAAGCATTCTTTTCCCGAATGTATTGGTAAAATGATATTTAAAATCTTCATATTCATCACATAAAGATATAAAAACGTTTTTAGGCAATGTATAAAAAGAAGTGTTATTTTGTATTTCCAAAGACCTTATAGCAACAGATTCATTCAAAAGAATTGATATTCCACCAAAAACTTCACCTTTATGTAAAGCAACGGTTATTAAATTTTTATATATATCTTCATAAAACCGCTCTGCCGTACCATTTTTTAATATATATATATTTTCTAATTCTGACATTCCCTGACGAAATAATATTTTTTTATTATTATATGATTCAACTTGAATCAAATCGGCTATGTGTTTGATCTCTTTTTCAGGTAAAAAAGAAAAAGGCTCAATATTCGATAAAAATGGAAAATAGTCCTGACTCATATTTTATCCTTTAAAAAAAATTATTGTTGAACGCTTTTAATCGCCGTTTTTTTTAAAATTGTATTATAGACAGTATGCAGAAGAAAGTATTTCAGTAGTAACTTAGAGCCTGTTTAAAAATAGATGAATCGGCTGCAATCCCATGAGATTCGCTCCGATCCCCTAATTTTTAAACAGGCTCTTAAGCCTAAATTTCAAGCATAAGTATAATATAACAAAAATACAGTATTTTATATCAAAATCTTGAAGACAACTTGTTTGCAGGAAAATTTATGATTGGGGTCGCGTGGGGTGTTTTATTGAAACAGCATATCAGTACAATAAATCAAATTGACACCCTTGTGCTGTTTTTCTATACTCGAGTCGCTGACTTAATGACAATATCTGTCGCCTGATATCATTTTTGAGCGGCATATTTTAATCTGAACATTATTTTGGAGAAATCCATGCACCGTAAAAATTATATGAATGCCCTTCGGGAAGATATCGTGGATACCATCACCAAGCACCTGACACCGGTGGCCCAGCGCTACGGTTACAGCGATATGCCTCTGGAGACCAATGTAAAATGGCGTCCTATGGTGCTGGTCATCGGCAATTATTCATCCGGTAAATCTTCCTTGATCAATGAATTTTTAGGCGCAAAGATTCAGGACACCGGCCAGGCCCCCACAGATGATTCATTTACCGTACTGACCTACGATGATTCCGTACCGGAAACAGAAGGGATACAGGTGGTGGAACAACGAGACGGCAAGGCCCTGCTGAATGATCCTGAATATCCCTTTTCCACCCTTCGCAAACACGGCCAGCGCTTTGCCGCTCATTTTCAACTGAAAAAAATAAACTCGCCTTTTTTGAAAAATCTGGCCATCATTGATACCCCCGGTATGCTTGACAGCATTTCCGAGCGTGACCGGGGATATGATTATCAGGAGGTCCTCGGCGATCTGGCCCAAAAGGCCGGGCTAGTGCTGGTTCTGTTTGACGCCCACAAGGCCGGAACCGTTCGGGAGGCCTATAAAAGTATTCGGGATACTCTGACCGCCCATACCTCTGAAGACCGGATCATTTTTGTTCTTAATCGTATTGATGAATGCACCACTTTTAATGATCTGTTGCGTGTTTATGGAACCCTGTGCTGGAATCTGTCCCAGATTACCGGACGAAAGGATATCCCCATGATCCGGATGACCTATTCGTCCAATGCAGCCGCAATCAGCAAAGATCCTGCATTTGCGCCCCCGTTTCTCCCCCTTCTTGAAAATCAGCGGGAGGATTTGAAGCAGACCATTTTACAGACCCCCTTGCGCAGACTGGATCATCTGGCCACTTATTTGGAGCTTCACGGGGAGCGTCTGGGCCATTATATAGAAGCGCTCCAGGCCTTTGCTTTGCAATTCCAAAGTTTTCGCATAAAAAAAATGTCTATCGGGTTTTTGATCAGCCTTCTGGGGGGAAGCCTGATTGCCGGTAGCATAATGCTACTGGGCTTAATGGCCGACCCCACTGTCCTGTTGACTGTGGGCGGTGTCTGTGCCGGTCTATTTATGATTTTATGGCTGGCAGTATTCCAGAAAAAGCTGGAACAAAAATTTCGCACCACTCGACTGGAAGATCTTGATACCCTCACCCCTGTTGCCGATCAGACACGCAAAGACAGCTGGAATGCTATCCGGGATCTGGTGTATTCTCATCTGAAAGAAGATAAAGGCGACTATACCCTTTATGATCTCAAATTTGATCGGTTTGATATCGAGAAGGTCAATGATGACGCCACCCACGAAATTAGGGAAGCATTGAGCGGGTTCCGGGGCATGTCTGAGGATGAATTGGAAGAATGGGGGAACGCGAGTCTGGCTCGCGAAGCCGATAAAAAGGGTTCGTCCCACTAAGCGCCTTTTTTTGCCGGACCCATGCCTTTTTCCCCTGGCACTGCACATCGTGCTGACCGGCTCCTGTCTGTTATTGTTTTTAAAACGGCAGCGAGCCGGGCTTTTTTACCCCTTATGTCCCCGGCCGGTATGAGCAGGCTGCGGGATATTATCGCTGGTTTTCGAACCAATCCCATTGGGGGCGTGCCCGGCTGAAGCTGTATTTCAAGCCCTTGATAATCTTTTTTTTCTTTGTTATACCTTGCTAAACAAGAAAAAGGAGGTTCTTAATCCTTTGTCAACGTCACAGTTTAAGGAGATTACGGGGGTATCCCTGAAATATTTGATCCCCCTGCTGGAATATTTTGATGCCCGGAACGTGACGATCCGGATTGGCGAGATACGTAAGCTCAGGGGGGTTCAACCCATAAACTTTTTTTATTGGCAAGGAGAAAAATATGGAAGAGGCTAAGAACGCTGCCAACGGCGGAGATGCGGTAAAAAAAAAGGGTTTTTTAAAAAAAATACTTCTATCCAAATGGTTTATCCTCACAGTGCTGATCCTGGGTGTTTCCGGGTATGCCGCATGGTGGGGCATGGGGTGGTGGAAGGATTATTCCGCAAAAAAGGGTGAGCAACCCCATGAGACACAAGTTGCCCAGGAAACAAACGTGGCCCATGACACCCTCGGCGTGGGAATGGATGCCACACATGTCACCCCGACCACGCATCAGCCCGCCGCTCAAAAACACGATTCCCAAGGAATCTCCCAACCTGCGGCCGAACCCCCAAAAGATACAGTGCCTCTCACGACTCTTAATAATAAGACCGTCGATGAAAAGAACGCAGCCAGTCATGTGGTCGTAACACCGGCCGACGGACATGGGACGACGGCGCATGCCACGCCGGTGCGTACAGGCCCCCGGGGAGTGGCCTTTGTGGAAGCTTGCATCAAGCCCCTTGATCATGAATTAAACCATCGGTTCTTGGGATGGCGGCCCAATGACATCATCAAGATCGCTGATAATATTCGGAATTTGCAATTGGGCATTTTGGAAGTGACCCGCAGAACGGCTGTGGCCCTGGCCGAGAATTTATCACGGACCGGAAGTAACGACGCCTATATTCCCAGTCTGGAATACGCTATGAATTCATTCATGATTAAGCCCTCCGAATTTATGTTTCCCTCGGCTGAAGGCAAATATCAAGAGGGGTTGGACGAATGGCGGAACTATCAGCATATGCTGGAAAGGGGTGAGGCCCGTTTTTACCTGCGGGTGGACAACCTGGTTCCTCTGCTTAAGGCATACGAGAGCATCCTGGGTAGTTGCGATGAGAATTTGGTCAAGGACTTGGGAAAGATCAGTACCTTTAAGGCCGACGATGTCTTTTACTACACTAAGGGCGTGGCGACTGCCATGGGCACTATCCTTGAGGCGGTTGCCCTGGATTTTGACGATACCATCGGATCGGTTCAGGGTATGGATGTGCTTCATCACACAATTGACGCCCTTCATCATGCCTCGCATATGGAACCCTGGATGATTCTAGAAGGCAATCCGGACGGCATCGTTGCCAACCATCGGGCTAATACAGCAGCGTCCATCAGTCATGCCCGTTTCTATCTTGACCTACTGTCCAGGTCACTGACAGGCAATATATAACGCATCTTTTTTATTTAACGGTTTTGGGGGAGGGTACCGATACCTCCCAACAAAGCCGATATAAAAGATAGTCGGTTCGCATATTTTCAGTGAGTTGGATTTGATTTTTGTGCAGTTTTCTCCCCGAGGTTGTTTTTTATTCCCACGACCCTGCCCGGCCATATTTAAAACTTTTGAGAATCATTTAAGTCGTTGTTCTGTCTGCTTGAAAAAAAGAAAGTCCTATCCTTTCCTTGAATAAATCTCTATGGTATGTAAAATATGTAGTCTTAACGATTACGAATGAAATTTGAAAAACAATACTTATTTGGTCAGAAGACGAAAAACTAAAGTCATAAAGTATGAAACTTAAGTTTTTAAGGCGTCTGCTTATGATTTTCGTCTTCATTTTTTGCGCATATTTAAACATATGGAAACTAAAATATCGCAATAAAATTGCGGGATTTTAACCTTTAACTAAATAAGAAAAACGCCATGTCAAACAAAGTCATACGAAAATTTTTTTTCTCTATTATCGTCCCGTCCATACTTACCATTTTGCTTTTTATCACTTCGATGTATGTGATCCTAATACCATCATTCGAAAAGAACATGATGAACAAAAAAAAAGAAATGATTAGGGAATTGACCAACACTGCATGGAGTTTAATAAAAGAATATGACGATGAATATAAGGATTCTTTAATTACTATTGAAGAAGCACAGCGCCTTGCTGCAAAAAAAATTGGCAAAATGCGATATGGTGCCGAGGGAAAAGACTATTTCTGGATTGCTGACATGGAAGCAGTTATGATTATGCACCCCTATCGCCCCGAACTGAATAATTTAATGCTGGATGATTATAAAGACCCCAATGGCGTTCGGTTATTTGTTGAAGCAAGCAAAGTCGTAGAAACAATGGGCGAAGGGTTTATCAACTACATGTGGCAATGGAAAGACGATGCTACTCAAATTGTCCCAAAGTTATCATACGTAAAAGGATTTAAAAGCTGGGGATGGATTATTGGAACCGGTATTTATCTGGATGATGTACAAGCTGAAATAAGTTCTTTAAAAGAAAGGTTAACAAGGATTTCACTGTTCATATCAGCAATAGTTATACTTATCCTTGCTTTTATAATTATCCAAAGCCTTAAAATTGAATTCTGGAGGAAAAAGGCTGAAGATGACCTTTTGCACTCAAGACAAAAATATAAAACTCTGGTGGAAGCTTCATCAGAGGGAACAATTATGATCAAAGATAGCAGTATTTTTTTTTCCAATCACATGTTTGAACAGCTAACCGGAAAAACACATGAAGAACTTGCTTCATCTAAATTTGAGGATATTTTCAGCATCAGCTGGGAAGAAGTTTTAAAGTCTATCGGAAAAACAAACAAATCCATTTCCATTGAGACCCAGGTAAAACAAGGTCAAGCTGTATTTCATGATGTTGTGATCTCGGTAACAAGAATTTTGTTTGAAGAACAGGAAGCATATGTGGTGGTCACAAAAGATATATCACAAAAAAAACAAACAGAAAAATTAGTCCAGAATTTAAGCAGCGACCTTCAAAGCTCGCTGTTATTAATGAACCAGCCCATTTCTCAATTTGTAAAGCCGATTGTAAAAAGCAACCTGCAAACAACCGTAGCTGAAGTCGCCTCATTGATGGATCGGAAAAAGATGAACCTCATTTTTATTGCTGATAATGATAAAATGCTTGGCGTTGTTGATGACAGTGATCTGCGTAAAAGAGTTTTGGCAAAAGACAAAGATGGGAAGTCCCCGGTTGTGGAGGTGATGACCTCCCCAATTATTTGCATTTCAAATACTGCCTTACTCTACGAAGTCGTTTTGGAATTCAGGAAACAAAACGTCAGCCACCTGGGTATCAAAAACGATGAAAATGAAATTGTCGGTGTCCTTAGCCGTAAAGATATACTTGAAATTCAGCATAATTCACTAAGTTACATCCTTTGGGAAATTGAATATGCAGAAAATGTTAATGAACTTAAAAAGATCTATGACACGATACCGGTCCTTGTTAATGCATTATTGGAAAGTGGTAATAAAACTGAATTGATAACCCATATTATTACATCAGTATCCGATGCAATGACAAATCGTATAATAGCTTTTGCTTTGGAAGACCACGGGGAACCGCCATGCCGATTTGCTTTTGTTGCATTGGGCAGCGAAGGAAGAAAAGAACAAACCATTGCCACCGACCAGGACAATGCCATTATTTTTGAAGATGTCGGGGAAAATAATGCCCCAAAAATTAAAAATTATTTCCTGAAATTTGGTGAAACGGTTAACAATCACCTGGCCCATGTTGGATATGAGTTATGTATCGGTGGGATAATGGCCAAAAATCCAAAATATACTTTATGCTTATCGGATTGGAAAAAGCAATTTACAAGTTGGATTAACACACCCAAACCCCAAAATATATTGGACACCACCGTTTTTTTCGATTTCAGGTGTATTTATGGCGATAATTTTTTTACAGACGAACTAAGAAAACATATAAACCTGCTTATTGATAGAAAGGCCGTTTTTGTTTATCTGCTTGCCCAAACTGTTATTCGTTACAAGTCCCCGTTAAGTATTTTTGGAAATATTGCCAGTGGTGATAACGAAACATTTGATATTAAAAAGATACTTCTTCCGGTTGTTACATTTATTAAGGTTTTTTCCCTGCAACGCAAACTTTCAGAAACCAATACGTTACGACGACTTGAACAATTATTAAACCAAAACGTGGTTCAAAAGCCCATGTATGAGGAATTAAAACAAGCATACAATTTTTTAATGGGATTACGTTTTCATACCCAAACCAATGCATTAAAAGACTTCAGAAAACCTGATAATATTATCAATTTTAAAAATTTAACCGAAATTGAAAAATCAACGTTAAAGAAAGTATTTTCATTAATTTCTGAAATGCAAACAAAATTGAATTTGGAATTTAAAGAAAGGTAGTAAAAAATATGTGCCCAGTCACGCGCCTTGTAGATGAACCAATATTCGGTGCTATCTCTGCCCAGCTTATTTAATCTTCGGTCCTAAGGACTGGGGATTAAATAACACCCGAAAGTGTTTTTGTTTAATACCTGTAATCAAGCAAGTCAAAGTCTCAATTTAGGAACTAATTAAATCCGCAGCCCTAAATCATATTTGGACGGTTTTATTCTGATCCCAAGCATTAGGGTTTAATCTCTACTACCGCAACGCTTTCGATGAAATCAAGACTGATTTTTCTTCTAAGCATTGAGAGCCTGGAAACAATTTGCTTAAGATGTTCGACTTCTAAATTATTGAGATCTTCAATTTTTAGATCATCATTCACTTTGTGCAAATCGGTATGTGTAAAAATTTGATTTAAAAATCTTAACTGCCATATATAATTAAACATATAGATGGCTTCTTTGTGAAATCCTTCGTCTATTTCTTCCTTTTCTCTAATTTTCTTCAATCTTTTAATGGTATTTGCGTCATCAATTCCATGCTTTAAGGCATAAATTCTTGAAAATATCTCAATGGGACGCAGTGCACCTTTAAGATTCAAGGTTCTTGCGCCATCTTGTCGTTCAGTTTTTAAGCCTCCCAAAACATTAAGAGGCGGTTTATATATCAACGCATTTCTCGCGTAGTCATTGATAAATCGAGGGTACTGCTGCATTAACAATTGAATTTGTGAATGTATTGAGTTTGCTATATCAATATTGCCATAAGTACATTTCAAATCGAAGAATACGTTAAATTCAAGAAATCCGTCAGGCGTTGGGGTGTTCATTATATTTTTCAATTTCTTATGCCATTCTTTTTCAGAAAGACACCATTTGGGGTGGAGAGCCATAATGCCCGCCGGACAGAAATGATAACCAGAAGCATTGAGCTTGCTACAAACCTTATCTCCAAGTTTCAGGAAATATGCCCTTAGCTTGTCAGGCGCTGTTTGTGTGGTAGCTTTAAAAATGATTGCATTATCCTGGTCTGAGAACATGGTCATCTCATGCCTTGCATTGCTGCCAAGAGAAAGGAATGCAAAGGCAACCGGTGGCGGACCGATTTCATCTATTGACAGCTCGATACAACGAACGATAACTTCATCATAAGTTGTACCAATCACCGTACACAAAGCTTTCGGTTTAGCACCTGTATCAATCATTTTTCGAATAATTGCCGGTAGTTTATTCATATTTTGGACAACATGACCGATTCTATTACTCTCCCTGATTTCATTGATAAGAGAAGAATGAATGGGTTTATAATCAGTCGGAATACTTGTAGCGGTTCCAGCCCCAATATAGCTTGTACGAATAATAGGACGTAAAGAAATAACATGCCCGTGTTTTTCAGATAGAAATATGCGAGATGTTGTAACAATAACATCAATATGATTTCCAGCAGAATCAGCTGCTATAGCTTCAAACTCTCCGGAATCAGAATCGTTTTTGAATACAAGGCTGAGGTGTTTGTTTAAACTGGTGTTATTTTCCACATCAGGAAATATAATATTCCAGATATCTGCTTGATGAAGTTCTGTGTTTGTAAAACCTAATATTTGTTGTAACTTGAAGTTTGAGTATACAATTCTGCCGTCCATAGTCAAAAGGTAACCCTCATTTGAAGATTCGACCAGCGCCCGATAGCGGTTTTTAACTTCTTTTAGACCTTCTTCAGCCTTTTTACGGTCGTTTTCAATGCGTCTGCTTTGTAAAAGAAAATAGGCTAACAGCATAAATAGTCCGTCAACAGTAATGCCGACAATTTGGAAAATATGCAGCTGTAAAGCCTCTTTTTCTTCTGCAATATCATTGATATATATACCTGTACCAACAATCCAACCTCTTTCGGGGATTCCTTTTACATATGATAGCTTTTCAGCAGTTTTCTCTGGGTCATCTTTCCATTGCCAGTGATATCTTAAATATCCTTCTCCATTGGATTTAACAATGCGAACGGACTCAACGAACAGTTTTTTGCCGCTTTTATTTTCTTCATCTGTATAGTTGCTCAAATCCTTGCCTGTCAGTTCCGGACGATAGGGGTGCAGTATCATTTTAGGGGTCATATCAATGATAAAAAAATAATTTTTATTCTGGCTGTCATAGCGCATCGTTTTTATTTCATCTATAGTACGCTGTTTGGCCTCTTCAGGGGTAAGAAGACCTTTTTCCTCTAATGCTTGATAGTGTGTAACTACGCTTGCCGCGATTGCTGTCAGCTCCTTTACTATCAGTTTTTTTTGGCTTAGCATGTTATCTTCAAAGAGAGGAACTACGTAAAAGAATATGTAACTGATAAAGAGTATTATCGCCAATATAGTTGGCAACACAATGCGACTACCGAAGCTATCAAAAAATTTCTCGCTTTTCTCCTTTTGATAATTGTAGGATTTGCCTTGGAAATAATCGGAAAGTTCTTCAAAGCTCAATATTTTTTTATCTTCAGTTTCTGCGGCATCGTGATATTTCTCTGTGAACGTACCATTTTCAAAGTCTTCTCTTTTGGGAAGGTAACCCATATAGTCATCTTTTACGTGTGTTTCAAATACATCTTTGATCTCTTCACGAGAATACTTGCCCTCAAACTTTTCATAAGCTTCTTCCAACCCCTCAACGCAATGACGAAATTTTCTATGGGAATACGGGTCATAATTAGCCGGACTTTGCCCTGCAAGCAGTCTTTCAAATGAGCTTGTATCAAAAAAACCATCAAGCCATTGGTGTATATCTTTTCCTGGTACACCAAAAAGTTCTTCGGTTCGCTTTACATGTTCTTCAAGTTTCATTGCAGTATCCTTGAGCTGTTTCTTCAACGAAAAAACGTTAGCATATAAAAGATTGCTTTTCAAAGTCTTCCGGAACAAAAGTCACTTTTTCACCGAACATCTGCTTGTCCACAAGTGAGGAGGGGCTTATTTCCATGACCTCGATGTTGCAGGTGCCGTTGTCAAAAATTGTGAAAGTTTGTGGTCAGGTCTTGAAATATAGGGTGTCCCTTCGGCAAGTATGCGTGCGGTAAGTGGGCTTTGGTCCAATGGCTGTTTATATGAAAGAACTGAACTAACCGGTTAGTTTCTTTCATGATTTGTTGTGGCCTAACCTCGGTGAAAGACCAGGTCGGCCATGGCCGTTATTTATATAGATTGTCAGCTTCAAACTATGTATACTACAACCAGATATTATAAAAAGCGACAATTTTTAAAATGAGTCTTACTCCCTAAAGACAAGGAGCGCTTATGGACGATATCAAACGTATTGTGACCCCTATCGATTTTTCAGATAATACAGAAACGATTGTCAGTGCAGCTGTGTGTATTGCCGGGAAGTTTTCAGCACATCTTGACCTGATTTTTGTGGTTCAAAAATTTGAGGATTATATCACATTATTTACTCCTCCGGCGACTCTACCTGCGATGAGAGATGATTTGCTTCATGCTGCTAAAGAACGGATGAATGCTTTTGTAGAAATGCATAAGGACGAGTTCAATGCTTTGGGCGTATCTGCTATTAACGGACAGGTCATTTCTGGAGATATTGCAGAGGCTATTGTAGATTATGCTGACTGGGCAAACGCGCAACTTATTATCATGGGAACCCATGGGTACAAAGGTTTCGATCGCATAGTGTTTGGTAGTGTGGCGGAAAAAGTTGTGAAAACAGCATGTTGTCCGGTTATGACTGTCAATCCTTATCGCAAGGAATGTGAAAAGAATCAGAAATAGCGTTGAGCGCAACTCAATGTCGATAGGGCTCATAGACACAATAACATTTGTCACATGGCCATAGCAAAGTCGCTGGTATATATCATGAAAGCGGCTTGTTACTGGTGCTAATGTATAATAAAGCCCGTCGATGCCAGGCATCGACGGGCTTTTTAAACGGCTGCCGCAAATCGGGCGGCATTAAGTTTTTGTTATCTACTAGAAGACGCCGGGTATCCCGGGAAGCTGACCCACCAGCCCAAGGGAAACGACACAGACAATAAACATGATACCAGGGATGATAAGTTTTTCATTCCAGGTGAGGTTTTTGGCTCGGTCGGTATCGCCGATGAGCCCCAGGTTGTCCAGGAGCATGGCAGCGGACCAGCCGAAAACCGGATTCACAAAGGCGCAGGCAAAAATACAGGTTCCGGCGCTCTGGGAATCCTTATGGTTGCTGACCATCTGCATGCCGGCTTCAAGAAGCGGCAGGAATACGCCCACGATAAGGGCCACCCGCAGAACAGGTTCCCACATGGCAAGGTCCATGGGGTAGCCGAGTATGCCGGCCACCACGCAGAAAATGCCAGTGAGAACCGCACCGCCGGGAATGGGGCGCTTGGCAATGGCTGCGGGAATCATGTATGTACCCCAGGAGGAGGCAATATTGCCGCCGCCAAGGCAGGAACCGATGGCCTGGCGAACAGATGCCACCATCATAGTATCGTCCACGTCCATAAGGACGGCTTTGGCCTCTTTCGGGTAGTTAAGTTCCTGGAATACCCGGTGTCCAAGGTAATCCGGCGACCACATGGCAACGGCCAGAATGGCGAACGGAACAACGGCGATGAAATGTTGGACGCCGGGAAGTCCCATTTTCCACCCTGTATCAGTACCCCACCACCACATGGGATCAAAAGGGGGAAGTCCCGGCGGGGTAGAAAAGCTGAAATCAGCGCCCATTGAGAATGCGATGATGCCTGCGATGGCCGAACAAAGAGGGATGGCCAGCCAGCGTTTCTGGACACGCGCCAGGTAGGCATAGACAAGCACGGTTACGGCGATGACCGCAAAGGAAACCGAACCGACGCCACCATCTGATGCCCAATTTTTAAGCTTGCCGAGCTGTCCAATAAGTCCAACAGCACCCAGGTAAAGCAAAAGCCCTCCCCGGACTCCGATTCCGGTTATATTCATCAGCTTGGAACCGCCCTTTGTGATGGCGAGAATCAAGCCGAATAAGCCTATCAGGATACCCAGGGCCAGGGGATGCCCGCCGGCCGAAGCGGCAATCGGGATAAGGGGAATCATCGGGCCGTGGGTGCCCGCAAGGTTTGTGTTCGGATTAAGGAATGCCGAAAAAAGCAAGACAAAGACAGCGCCTGCGATCAGCATCTCATACCGGACATTCTGTGCAATGAAGTCGCCGCTTGCAAGATTAAGATGCGCGTACACATCACAATTCGCAAAGGCGGCTACCATGGCGGTTACCATTACAACCTTTCCAATGGTGGCGGCAAGGGCCGGCACAACGTCCTCGATTTCGATGCCGTAATCCCGGAAGGGCAGGTTGACCCGCCAGCGACGAAATTTCATAATAGTCAGTTCATGGTTAAGATACTCAGCTCGAGTCTTAAACTCGCTTGCTTTCTTGCGTTGTTCGCCATACGATTTCTCTTTGTGCGCTACCATCTTTTAATCTCCTTCTCCTTTCCTACCCTACGATCTTCTGTTGGATCTCCGTGTGCACCTTTCGGTGCGCTTAGGTATAAATAAAGTGTTTGGTTAGAAAAATGGTCCTCAGCCTGAACAATTCCAAACTGAGAATCTCTACCCTTTTCCCTTAATGAATGCAAGCACTATTTATTATAACTTGCTTTTTTAAATCATGGTGATAATATCCTAATTTAAAACAGGGGTTTGCTTCTTGTCAACCCAAATATGAAACAGAAACAGGCGTTGAAAACATGGCCACGGGCGGCCAAAAGAGAAGTACCAAGATTGCGGCAAAGAACAGTCCTCATGGAAAAAATCAATTGGCAATTTTAAAAAGGGATCATAGACAATCAGGCTCATAAGTCGTGTTTGAACGAAAAGTCACTCCATTTGCCTCTTGCATCCGGGCAACTTTGTAGGTATGCATCCCTTTGATGAGCCGTCAAAACTCGGTTTTTTGTTCAGGCGCTAAATGTGTATTTTATTCCGACAGGGGTATTTAATAAAAAAGACCAGGATGCATTAAGTCTCTTCGGCTTAGGTGAAACACTGGATATTCTTAACTGGAAAAATATGTTTACCCTTAACATATGAATTGTTACATTGAGAGGATGTAGTCGGTGTAGCCGTTCTTGTAGGCTGTGTCGATGGGGGCACAGCCCAACCAGTAAAATAAAATTTGATGCCTTGAAACGCAACTCTTCATGACTTCTGTAACGACGGGGTTAATTAAATGACATTGATATACAGCAACATGAAAGAAGAAAGTGGTGAGAAGTTTACATCGGGTATAGTCATATCAACGGTATTGGCTGTCGTAAGTATAGTCATGTTTATTGTTTCGTTTTACGCAATTATTATCCCAATGTTTGAGCGCAGTGTAATGGATAGAAAAAAGGAAATGATTCGTGAATTAACGAATACAGCCTGGAGTATTTTGTCCGAATATGATGAGGAATACAAAGCCGGCAAGATAGCACTGGCCAAAGCTAAAACTTTGGCTACCGAGGAGGTGGGCAGGATGAGGTATGGAAATGAGCAAAAAAATTATTTCTGGATTACGACCACCGATCCTGTAATGATTAATCATCCATATCGTTCGGACTTAAACGGGAAAGACATAGGTGATTTTGCAGACAAGTCTGGGCATAAATTATTTGCCGATGCCGCTGATCTAGTGAATGAAAAAGGTGAGGGGATAATTCAATACTATTGGAAAAGGAAAGAGGATGCTTCGCGCGAAGTACCGAAATTATCATATGTAAAAGCTTACCACGAATGGAACTGGATAATTGGTACCGGTATATATCTTGAGGATGTAAAGCGGGAAATAAAAAGGTTGCGGGATCAGTTATTAAGAATGTCGATTCTTATTATTGGTATCATTATTGTAATACTTGTTTATGTATTAAAGCAAACCAGAATAATTGAGGAAAAACGTAAAGATGCCGTAGATAAATTAAGATTGTCTAACCAGAGATATAAAAGCCTGGTGGGTGCATCAACCGAAGGAACCTTAATGGTCGTTGATCGTAAGGTTGTATTTGCTAATAGTAAGTTTATTGGCTTGCTCGATAATGGTGCCGGGTCGCTGGTTGGAACCGATTTTTCAGAATTATTTAAATTAAGCTGGGATGAAATGGTTTCAGGAATTGAAAATCCCAATAAAACATATGCTTTTGAAACCGAGCTTTTGAAATATAAGGCCGGTTACCAACATATTGTAGCTTATGTAACACAGGTTGAACAGTCGGATAGTGCAACATACATATCGGATAGTACAGCATACATAGTTGTTGTAAAAAATATTACCGAAAAGTATAGACTCAGGCTTAATACCCAGAAATTGTCTGAAGATGTTCAGCTTTCGCTTCAATTAATGAACCAGCCGGTTAAAAATCTGGTAAGCGAAAATATTTATTGCGATATACATATGCCGATCGGTCAGGTTATTGAGCTAATGCATAATAAGCGCAGCGAAATTATAAGTGTTAGAAGCAACGATGAACCGGTCGGTGTTGTAACCGATAAAGATCTCCGAAATCGTTTAAGGAACGATGGAATTGCTATGGATAGTCCTGTAGTCAAGTTGATGACATCGCCGGTAATTAGTATAAACCAGGGGGCGTTACTGTACGAAGCGGTAATATTATTTAGGGAACATGGTATCTCGCACCTCATGGTTACCAATAATAACAATAAAATTTATGGTTACATTAGTTATCTTAAATGTCTTGAAATGCAAAATAACTCACTGACATTTTTATTACAGGAGATACAAAATTGTGATGTCATCAGCGATATGCGGAATATTTATAACAAGGTACCTGTACTAATACAGGCAATATTTACCAGTACAGATAATATCAGCAGTGTGTCGCGCATCATTTCTTCAATCGCGGATGCTATAAATAAGCGGGTGATAGAAATGGCAATAGCCGAAGTCGGTCAGCCGCCTTGTGAGTTCGCATTCATAGCTATGGGAAGCGAAGGGCGGGGAGAGCAAACACTTAAAACCGACCAGGATAATGCTATGATTTTTGCAGAGCAGTCTGATGATAATAAAAAATATTTTTTAAGCCTGTCTGCGATAATAAATGAAAATTTGCATAAGATAGGTTATGCCCGCTGCGAAGGTGATCTAATGGCAGGTAATCCTGAGTGGTGCAATCATATTGATGAATGGAAGCATATATTTTCAGACTGGATTAATAATCCTGTTACGTTAAATGTTCTTGATGGCTCTTTGTTTTTTGACATGCGTTTGGTTTTTGGAAGCAAGCAGCTATCATCAGAGCTGATTGATTTTATATATGAAGAATTAGAGGGCAAAAATGAATTCTTTAGCACGTTAATTCAAACAGTCGCGTCCAGTAAGCCGGCATTTGATAGAAAACGAGTTGATATTAAAAAGTTCCAGCTGCCGATTGTTGGGTATTTAAGAGCCAAGGCATTGTTCCATTCTATAAAACAAACAAATAGTATGTTGCGGTTAGATTATCTGATGGCATATGATTTGATTTCTGAAAGAAAGGCCCAAGAAATTGAAAAGATGTCTAATTTTCTTATGCATCTGCGAATAAAGTGGCAGGTAAGCCTTATACTCGACAATGATCGGCCATCTAACACCGTTTGGTTAAGTAATCTTACGGCAATAGAGCAGGAGACGCTGAGAAATATAATTAAAGAGGTGTTAAAATTACAGGAAGACCTGCAATTGATGGTTTAAGGGGGCGCAGAAAACAATAAACGCCTTCATGTGATAATATACCAGTGCTTGGTAATATATTGGTTGACAAAGAGAAAGTTTCTATCATATATTTATTCTACATCGGAAGTTCAAGGGAAAATAAACAGAACTTATCCGAGATATAATTGATATCCCAATAGAGCAAGCAAGCAAGTACGAAAAGACAAAAAAAAGATTAAACGAAGTTGACGGCATTTGGGAAAACCGGTCAGAACGCCCCGATTTTATGGTAACTCATTTTGAGTGGGGCAGGGAAAAGTTAGCTCAATCGTTTCTTTCCGGTTATAGAGTTTATTTTGCCGCTTCTTGTAATTTAAAAAGGACAATAGAAAACACTAAACAGCAAATATTATTCAATGATTTAATATTTTAGGACCAGCCTATATAAATACTTAAGGCCGACAAAATGCTGCGGTCAATCCGGGGGGATAGCAGCTTTTTGAACGCCCTTGGTTGTTGAATATATGTGGCTGTAATAAGTGCTTTGGCGCTTTGCCCCCGGTTGGCTGAACTTATGGTTAATCCTTCAGGAATGTTCAACAAAAACAGGGGGGTGTTCTAAATGTCTATCGAAAAAATCATGAATCGTTGGTTTGCCGTCGTTGGTGCTAGTTTACTTTGGATAGCATATGGTGCTGCATATGCATGGTTCGCTTTTAACAAAGTTTTGTCTGATCCAGACGGTGCTTGTCAATTTACCGTAATTCAAACCGCACGGATTTTTTCAGCAGCCCTTTTTTTCGTTTCGCTGATGATGATCTTTTCTTCGTTGCGCTGGTGAAGATTTTTATCTTCGTTGCGCCGAGAGAATTTCAGAATTTGGGATTCAGGGTCAGGTCTTGATTTGTTGTTTTTCTTATAATTCAAGGCCTGACCCCATAAAGCTTTATCACAGATCTTGTCTGCCTTGTGGGGGCTGTATCTTTATTATTTCCAAGCCACTACAAAAAGCGTAGTCGAAACGAACTAATCCAGTATCCATCAGGATGTGTGAGTGTAGTGTTCAACAATTTGTAAAATTAACTTTTTATATTCCGTATAACGGCCACGGGCCGTTCCTGGTCTATCTAAACCCAGGCTTCGTCCCACAACAAAGATAGAAAGAATCCAGTTGCTTGCTGGACACTTTTATATAAAAATGTTATGAATGCAACCTGTTAGGCTTTTGGGCCTTAAGTTGATAAACCTAAAAGATGCCAGGGAGAACGTTGAGCGCCATAGAACGAATAGCTATTTTTGAGGTCGGGTTTAATTGTGCTTAAATATACGCCGATTGCCCAGTTTGCCATAGGGCTCGACCACAGGGTAAAGGTCTGGAACAGAGCCTGTGAAGTCCTTACCGGCGTATCCGCTGAAGCTATTATCGGCACAGACCACCAGTGGAAGATTTTTTATCCCAAAAAACGGCCTGTTCTGGCCGATCTTGTCGTTGAGCAGGACTATGATAATTTCCTTGAAATATACGGCACAAAAAATCCAGCCGAATCCAACATTGTGCCTAATGCCTGGGAAGCAACAGACTATTTTGAAAATTTTAACGGAAAACCAAGATATATATATTTTCTAGCGGCTCCTGTTTTTGACCATGAAGGTAACATTACAGGCGCAGTTACAACACTTCAGGATGTTACGCTTCGCAAAATGCAGGAAGAGGCCATGAAGCGTGAATCCGAACAGCTCCAGCAACAGTATTCATTGTTGCGATCCTCTATGGGTGAGCGCTTCAAGTTCTGCAATATCATTGGAAAAAGCCAAAAAATGCAGGAGGTCTATGACGTAATTGTACGGGCGGCAGTCTGTGCTGACAGTGTTGTTATCCACGGCGAATCAGGGGTAGGAAAGGAACTGGTTGCAAGGGCCATACACGATTCCAGCCAAAGAAAAAACGCACCGTTTCTCCCTGTCAATTGTGGGGCCATTTCTGAGTCTCTTCTGGAAAACGAGTTTTTTGGTCATGTAAAAGGCGCCTTTACCGGTGCATATAATGACAAAGAAGGCTTTCTTTCACACGTACAGGGCGGTACCCTGTTTCTTGATGAGGTTGGAGAGCTTTCCTTGAACATGCAGGTCAAGCTTCTGCGGGCCATAGAAGGGGGGGGGTATTCCCCGGTAGGGAGCAATGAGGTGCTTTATTCCGATTTCAGGATTGTTGCCGCAAGCAACCAGAATCTATGGGATGAGGTTACAAAAGGCCAGCTCCGCAGCGATTTTTTTTACCGATTATATGTTATACCGGTAGATATTCCGCCCCTTCGTGAACGCAAAGAAGACCTTGCTCTCCTGGCCGATTATTTTTTTAGCCAGATGGAATCACCCCTTCAGTTCGATGCCTTGCCTGGAAAAGATATAAAAGCGCTATACAATTACCACTGGCCCGGAAATGTCAGGGAGCTCCAGAATGTTTTGCGCAGGTACATTGCTTTTAACAGCCTTGAATTTATGGCTCTCCCGGAGGACGCCCCCCCTGAGATTCCGCCCGAAATCCTCTCAGGAGTCATTGACGGTCGAGATTCTGCTACTGACCTTCCGCTGACAGATGCCGTTGGCCGGTTTGAGAAACAGCTTATTCTTTCTGTCCTTCATCTCACCCGGTGGCACAGAGAAGCAGCTGCTAAAAAATTGGGGATTTCTCGCAGGACACTCTATCGCAAAATGATGGCCCATGGGCTCATAAGCACGCTATAATTCCCCATCTTCCATCGACTCGGAACTGTATACTGGACCATATTGTAAAGATGACAAGACCACGGTTGCTGATCCTTCTCGTCTTGTATCATGGGCCGCTTAGACAAGGTGTAACTCATTAAGTCCCCCTCTCGCAGGGCACTCTATCGCAAAATGATGATCCACGGGCTCTATGTCTCTCAAAATGGGACAAAATAGCCCATTTGTTTATTTGTATATATATCAGTGCTTTATCCATTTCTCTTTTTGTGTCGGGTCATATGCGTCCCAAAAATCCGTTTTTCCCTTTTAAATCCTCTCTCCCCATATTCCTTTTTTTATCAAAACTAAAATTAATTGATAATTAACAATGATAACGGTCGTATAGGCTGATTGTTTGCGGCAATAGAGAGATTCAAGAAAGCCCGTAATGAATTGATGGCACAGTGATTGCTACTATGAAAAGCGCTTGCTAATAATTAAAACTGTCTTTATTGCCTGTTTACCCCGGACTGAGGTGAAAGAGACTAAAAAAGAATTACAGATGCTTTGAAATCCCCTGTCAACCGCCTGACGGGTTGACCGCCTGACAGATTTAAACCCCTGGATGTCAGTGTGGAGTCTTACGGTCAGGCTGACAGAGGAATGCTTTTAAGAGGAGTGTTTTTACCGTTTTTTTTTTAATCATTTGGAAACAGGAGTAGAAGATGAGAGACGAAAAATTGGCTAATCCGGGACCTCTCGGATTGATGGGCTTTGGAATGACAACTGTGCTTTTAAACATTCATAATGCCGGTTTTTTTGAAATCAGTTCCATGATTCTGGCGATGGGGCTCTTTTATGGAGGTGCAGCCCAGATCATAGCCGGTATTCTTGAATTCAGAAAAGGTAATACTTTTGGCGTTACAGCATTTATATCTTATGGCCACTTTTGGTTGACTCTGGTGGCGCTTATCCTGTTGCCCAAACTTGGCTGGGCAGACCCGACACCCGCAAAATTCATGGCCTGCTATCTGTTCATGTGGGGCATCTTTACGTTGTTCATGTTTTTCGGGACATTGCAAGCGAACAGAGGCCTTCAGTTTGTTTTTGCATCGCTGACGGTATTGTTTTTTCTTCTTGCAGTCAAAGACTGGACAGGCTCACATCTTATCGGCATAATTGCCGGTTTTGAAGGCATCATTTGCGGATTGAGCGCTATTTATCTTGCCATGGCCGAAGTCCTCAACGAGCAATACAACAGATCAATCCTTCCGGTGGGATAGCCCTATTAATTAAAACAGCCCCCCTTCTTCAGAACACTGAAAATGGGGGCTTTCAAAAAAATAAAGCTTTGTTCCTTTTAATTACAGACCCGCGGGCAGTACTTGGTTTTGGCGCAACATAGACTTATCGAATAACGGCCATGGGCCGGTCTGGTCTATCAATACCGAGGCTCAACCCACAACAAAGCATGGACGTTGCTTAGGAACAGGGCTTAAATAGCTTGCCTATTTTGCTATATCCCGGAGCCCGCGCTCCCCAGGTTCAGTTATTTTGGACTTACTCATATAAACCTGAGTAAGTCCGGCAGTCCCAATCCTCAGTTGAAAATAGATTGCCATCCATCTTGCCTGTGGGCAGTCATAAGAACAAGACGATCCGTCTTGTTCAGCCACAACAACATCGCACGACCCGCCCATAACACCCGTTTCCGTACATAATCGCAGTCATTTATAGAAAGAATGCCGTGCTCTTTCGTTTTGAGGCAATAGCCATTCCGGAACCAAGCTCGAAATCGAGCGGTCGACAGCATATCATGACCCATTCCATCTGCCCTGTTCAAGCTAAATAATCTGTAATTATGCAATACTTTATCAAAACAAGATTGATATCATATTGATATTATTTAACCCAACCGTTATTTGTGATCCTATATGTATAAACTAAAAAGGAGAGCGTATAAAACGCTCTCCTTTTTAGTTTAATATTTTCCTTTTAACTGTTTAAATTTATGATGCCGATTATTATACTTTGCTCTCCCAGTCGTACTCGTTTTTCTTTGTCATTAAAGAGACAACAACCAGGGTTATAAAGCTAAGCGGTATTGATATTATCCCAGGATTATTCAAGGGAATCGGAGCGCTTGCAGCGGGAAGCCCATATACCTCAAAGGTCTTGGGCGAAAGTAAAATAATTGTTAACGCGCTTATTATACCCACTACGATGGATGCGGAGATACCCTTTGCATTAGTCCTTTTCCAGAACAACATCATTATAATCGCGGGCAGGTTTGCTGATGCTGCAACCGCAAAAGCCAGCCCTACAAGGAATGATACGTTTACCCCTTTGAATGCAATCCCCAGGAATATAGCGAGTACTCCGACCACGACTGCCGCGATTTTACCCGCTTTTACCTGGCCCTTATCGGTCAGATTAATTCCCATATAATTGGAAATCAGATCATGGGCAACAGCACCGGATGCTGCCACAATAAGCCCGGCTACTGTCCCGAGAACCGTTGCAAAGGCGATGGCACATATTATAGAGAATATAGCAACACCAAAAAATTTAGCCAGGAGAGGTCCGGCCATGTTACTACTCTGAACATCAAGTACGCCGGTCGTCATTGCCCCCAGTCCCATGAAAAGGGTAAGTATATAAAAGAAACCTATGGATGTGATGGCAACGATGGTTGACTTACGCGCTGCCTTTGCGCTTGATACCGTATAATACCTGATCAGAATATGAGGCAGTGCAGAGGTACCAAAGAATAATGCGATCATAAGGGATACAAAATCAAGCTTGGACATAAAGGTTGAACCCTTATCTACCTTGAATCTTAATCCGGGTCTCATGATATCCTGACCTGGTGTCGGGGTCTGATACCAGAGCGACACTTTGTCACCATTATCCATGAATATGACCTTGGTGAAGCGGACGATCGTGCTCTCTTCTATGGTTGTCAGGAATTTAAATGGGCTAACGCTGCCTGTTTCCGTAACCTCTTCGCCATCAACTACGAGCTTGCTTACGTGACCAACCTGGTAGAACTTTTCGGCCTCTTTGGGCTCGCCATTGTAAAGTTCTGTGCCATTTTTGCCTTTTACAACCGTAAGCGCTTCCTCAAGGTAGGCATTTCCATCTTCTTCGATCAAATGCCACCATGTATTTATGCCTGCTTTGTTTAATTTTACGAAATGGCCCTTGGCATTTGTATTTGCCCCGGCTATTTGGTATTCAGCGTTTTCAATTGCCGTAACCTCTTCATTTATCACAGTGGCGTTAATTGTTTGAAATTCATGATAATCTTCTGAGGGTTTTTGTTTAATACCATGCACAAATATGCAAATTGAAAGAACTGTTGAGAAAACGATCAGCAGACCGCCTTTTAAGAATTGAACGTAAGTGGTTGATGCCATCCCTGCTGTTGCGACGATAAAAATAACGATAGTGCCGACAAGGATAACCCCTACGTAATGCGGCATACCAAGCAGAGGCGTCACAAGACTTCCTGCGCCAACCATTTGGGGAATAAGATAACATAAAGAGACAATCAGCGTGCTGATGGCCGCTGTAAGGTGGATGCCCCTTGAATTGTATTTAAAGTTAAGTGCATCTGTGAATGTGTATTTACCATAGCGCTTCAGCGGCTCGGCCACAATGAACAGGGCAACGACCCATCCTGCAAGATAACCGATAGAATATAAAAATCCATCGTATCCGCTGAATGCGATCATCCCGCATATCCCAAGGAAGGAGGCGGCTGAAAGATAATCGCCTGCGAAGGCAATACCATTTACACCCCAGTGAATATCGCCTCCAGCAGCATAGTAACCTTCTGATGTCGATGCTTTTTTTGCGAAATAAGATGACAACCAGAGAACACCAAGCACGAAAACAACAAATATTCCAACAGCAAATGGAGATGCATTATATATCATTTGTCAGATTCCTCCACATTTAGTTCATCTTCTTTTTGGCTGCAAAGATAGTCGTAAATAATTCCCATTACGAAGGCCAAAGCGATCAGGCCAAAGCCGTACACAACTGCCAGATTTTGACCGGCAAAAACTATCGTCGCCATTGTTTTCGGACTGGCAACGTTTATCCAGATAAATCCGACATAGACTAAAACGTAAACAATAAACAACCATAAACCGAATTTTGTTTTATATGCAATCGCTTTATCCTCACCCCAACTGGTCGCAGGTCCATGTCCCATAGGTTTTCCTCCTTATCAAAAAAAAGTATAATTTAGTTACGGATATACCTGTTTATAAACAGTATATCCTAAGTTCCGTCGTCCTTTTTTTAATCGCCTTCAACAGGAGATGAAGGCCTAACACAGCTACAGCCCAACTGGTAATACTGCGAATTAACAATCCGAACGTTGTCTTTGAGAAAAATGGTTTGAGGTTTAAAGAAATTGATCTGGTAATTACGGCGACTACTCGTTGTACTTTCCACTTCCCCTCCTTATAACTTTTTGGTTTAGACTCTCGTACTATGTTGCTTTGTTTAACAATATTCATACCCACCAAATTCTGGTGGAATAATTATATTACTATAAAGTAGAGAAAATCTTACACTAACAGTAAGGTCGGGTTTTAAAAGCTATTGATGTACCGCAACTTAAACAAATTCAGAGGATTTACAGCTCGTGCCTTCCGGCAAAAATTAGCTTTGTTTTTCCTTCCATTAATACATCCGAATCCTTCTTAACAAATAAGGATAAATACCCGAATGTATATTATCTATGAAGATTTATAAACCGCCTGTCTAACCGTCTTTGGGCGAAACCTTCAAGCTTCAAAAAAAAAATAATAAAAACTAATCTATATTTATAGAAAACGTATATTATGAATAGGCGGGCTGTCAAGTATAAAAATTTCAGACTTATAACTATTCTAAATACGTGAAACTAAATATTTTGTCTATCTATTTGAATTCATTCTAATTATCAAGCGCGAAAGCCGTGCGGGCGTTGCGAATCGTTTTTAAATAAGTAGAGATCGTACGCCTGTTTTTGTTACGCAGCTGCATTTTTTGGGCGATACGGCCTCCGGGGTTCGGCGGTTGCAGTCGCTGATTAAATAAAAGCTTTGAATGGTCTGATTGATAAGCGTTTTAACGTTTCGTGGATAGGATGCTTTTCGTGTGATAGGAACTTTTTTTCGTATGATGGGAACTTTTTTTTCGTAGGGTGGGAACTTTTTTTCGTAGAATAGATGCATTTCTTTCGTAGGACAGGAACCTCCTTTTTGTCAATCAGTCAATCCGTATATGGAAAAACAGAATACGGAAAATATGGCCCCACCAGGGAAAAGAGACGTACCAAAATTGAAAAAAACAGTCTTCATCAGAAATTGACAAACTTCCTGGGCCTCAGGTCATATAGTATAACGCAACCGGCAAAGAGTTTTTACGACGCCATCAAAGTTGCTGCGGCGGCTTGACCCAGTGGGGCATCTATAGTACAAGGCTTTTCTTTTGACCGGCAGCAGGAAAGAGTCGCTCCGGTTGGGGTTATAACCTTTCGGAGCTTCTATGTTTTCCCAATTTTTTTCCATTTTTTTTAATGTTGTTACCCCGGTATTCGCCCTGATACTGATTGCCTTTTTTTTGGGGAAAAGGCTTGGGATTCATAGCCGGTCTCTTTCCCGCACAAGCTATTATCTGCTTGTGCCGGCTTTTGTTTTCAATGTGCTCAGTCAAGTCAAAATTGATGCGGTCACCGCATTCAGAATGATGGTCGGTATTGGATTGGTTTATATGGTCACAGGACTCCTTGGTTGGACCCTGGCAAGGGGCATGGGGCGCAGCAAAGAGATTGCCACAGCCTTTTTGATGACTTGTGTTTTTGGAAATGTGGGCAATTACGGTCTGGCCCTGACAAAATTCTGCTTAGGTCCTGGCGCCATGGAAAGTGCAACTATTTATATGCTCACGGCCAATACCTTTTCTTTTTTTTGTTGTGTCATGGCCGCCGGCTGGTTGAACGGCGGCGGCACAGGCGCATTGAGAGGTCTTATTAAAACACCGGGAATCACGATTGTGCCATTGGCCCTGGTTTTCCCCGTGGCAGGTATTGAACCACCAATCATGGTTCAGCGCATTGCAGGGTTGCTTGGTGACGCCATGATTCCAGTGCTGCTGCTGGCGTTAGGACTGCAATTAAAAGAGGCGGGGAAGTTGAACTTTGGCGTAGATGTCTTTGGGGCAAGCCTGATTCGCCTGATTGCAGGACCTGTCATTGCCTTTGCCGTGATTCCCCTGGTGGGCATTTCCGGCATTGAAGCCTCTGCCGGTATGCTTCAGTCGGCCATGCCTTCGGCCGTGCTTACGGCCATCATTGCCATGGAAAATGATGTGGCGCCAACTTTTGTTACTTCCGTGATTTGTGTTTCCACCGTTCTCAGCCTTGTCACGTTGACCGTGGTTATGTCGTTTCTGTAATGGCGTAGGAATTTTTATTTCCTATCAGCTGCGAGCTATTAGCTGTCAGCTTGCAGCTCTCAGTCCACCCAAAAGGTGATAATTCCAATGAGCAGCAATTTTTTTTAAAAATTTGAATGACAACCTACAACATGATAATCGGTTAATGTTGAATTGATTCGAAAAAAAGATGGGAGGAAAGCAGAATGACATTGATCTCAGATTCATTTATACCCACCTGTGCGGAAGCCAATCCAAATCCGGGTATCCCAAAACTTGTGGTGCCCCGGGGGGCCTGTGACTGCCACGCCCATATTTTGGGGCCCCAGAGCCGTTACCCCTATACCCCACACAGGTCCTATACCCCGCCGGATGCCCCGTTGACAAGTTATAAGGAGATGCTTTCCGCCCTTGGGTTAGAGCGGGCTGTTATTGTCCAGCCTTCGGTGTACGGGACAGACAATCGGGCCACTTTGGACGCCATCCGCCAGGGGGGCGAAAATTTCAGGGCTGTGGTGGTGGTCGATGAGAATATTGATGTCAAGGAGATGGAGCGAATGCACGAGATGGGGGCCAGGGGGGTGCGAATCAATCTGCTGTTTAAAAGCGGGATTGAGGTCTCTGATGTGAAAAAACTGGCTGAAAAGATTGCGCCCCTTGGTTGGCATCTGCAGATGCTGGTGGATGTCTCTGAGTTCTCGGATCTGGATACCCTGGCCAATCTGCCTGTGGATGTCGTCTTTGACCACATGGGCCATATGCCCGCCTCTTTGGGTGTGGACCATCCGGGTTTTAAAAAAATGCTGCGGATTCTGGAAGAGGGCAGGGCCTGGGTCAAGGTGTCCGGTGCCTACCGGATCACCCGCTGCAATTTGCCCCCCTACGAAGATACCGGCGTATTTGCAAAAAAGATTATTAAGACCAATCCGGATCGGGTGGTTTGGGCCACTGATTGGCCCCATCCCTGCATCAACGTGCCCATGCCCAATGACGCTGATCTGCTGGATCTGTTGGCGGACTGGGCGCCGGATGAAGAGACCAGAAACAAGATCCTTGTCGCAAATCCGGCCGGACTCTACGAGTTTGGGCCACTTTTATAACTGGAATTCACCGTTACAACTTTAAAAAAATAAAAGGAGTATGATGATGAACGCAAAGTACAAAGTGGGAATGATGAGTATCTGCTGCTGGCTGGTCATGGTCGTTTTATGGATCTGGCCGGCAGTTGCCGGACCTATCCAGTTCAAGCTTGGATTTGTGACGGCAGCCAATGAGAAAGACCCTTACTTTATTACGGCTGATAAATTTTCCCAGCTGGTTGCCGAATACACCCAGGGCAGGTACGAAATCAAGCTGTTTGGCAGCGGTCAGCTGGGCAACGATACCGACTTGGTTAAGAATCTGAGTATGGGTACTATTGATTTCGGTGTGATTACCAATGCGCCGGTGGGCGCTTTTATTAACCCGTTCATGGTACTGGATTTGCCCTTTATGTTCCCTTCGGCCAACGTCGCCCATGAGGTTCTGGACGGACCGGCCGGCAAGATGCTGCTTGAAAAGCTGTCCAAGCTTTCCATTAAAGGACTGGCCTTTTCCGAAGGTGGGTTCCGCCACATGATTAATAATGTCAGACCGGTAAATACGCCGGCAGACTTAAAGAGTGTTAAATATCGTGTGATGAAGACACCGGTCTACATCGGCATGTTTAAAAGCCTGGGCGCCAATGCCGTTCCCATGCCCTGGGGTGAGGTGTTTACAGCGGCCCAGCAGAAGGTGGTGGACGGCCTGGAGATCCCGGTGCCTGTCATTTACGCCAACAAGTACTATGAGGTCACCAAGTATCTCTCCCTGACCGGGCATACATATTCGCCTTTGATTCTAATGGCCTCCAACCGAATCTGGAAAAAAATTTCCCCTGAAGATCAGGCGTTATTCCAGAAAGCGGCGCTGGAAGCCGCAGCCTATGAACGGACCGTTATTGCCGGGATTATCCGTGATTACCTGGAGAACCTGAAAAAAGAAGGGATGATCGTGAACCAGATCGCGGATAAAGCCTTATTCCAAGAGGCGGTAAAGCCCATGTACAAAGAGTTTGAAGATAAGATTGGTACT
>Ga0193962_1000152_pt1 | contig 29784 bp, 26 predicted proteins | sample FB_5_MG_FD_140335 | JGI IMG/M metagenome (GOLD analysis project Ga0193962, IMG submission 140335) | Microbial mat bacterial communities from the Broadkill River, Lewes, Delaware, United States - FB_5_MG | ecosystem: Environmental > Aquatic > Freshwater > River > Microbial mats | place: USA... | reverse complement strand
CTTTTAGATTCAGGGCCGCATGTTTCCAGTGAATTTGCTTGAGCAATGGTTCAATGGGCGAATAATCAATTCCTTCCAGGTCAATCATGTCATTGAAAAATGTTTTGATGCCCAAATTGGCAAAAATGCCTGGGATATTATTGTTCATGTCAGAAGATAAAACCGTATATGGGCGGCCAAGCAGCAGAACGTTGGCCTTATCGGGAGAATTTTGGGCCGCCCACAGCCCTGTGAGGGCGCTTTCCATGTTCTTTTGGGCAGACAGTGCCCTATCCCAGGCGGATGATATGTCAAAAAAGGAGAGGTCAGCACCGATTTTTTTAAATGTGTCATATAGCTGCTTTTTTGTATAAAAGCTTGTATACAGATATCTGACTATGGGAGACAGTATTTTTCCCGGTTTTGTCAGGCTGCTTAAAATTGAAGGTGCAAACTGCGTATAGTAGCAGTGGTGACGGCGAAATCCTTTTTCATTGGTTTTGTCTTCAAAATAAAAGGGCAGAAAAATATAATCGCATTTATTCTCAAGAAATTGTACATGGCCGTGCAGTGCGAGGAAAGGTGCACAGAATTCGGCGCCGGCAATCTGTTTGCCTTGCTTGATGGGCTCGGTGCATTTGCGGCTGGTTACCACTTGCAATCCAAGTTCCTTGAAAAAAAATTGCCAGAAATCAAGGTCCTGGACCATGTGAAGGGCATTTGGCAGACCGATGGTTATATGGTTTTCGTTGTCTTTAAAAACGGGTGGCCCGGAAAGAGTTCTGTGGCGAACCTCTTTTCTAAGCCCTAAAAGATCATAACGACCGGAAGACTTTACTCGTTTTTTTGTTTGGTAATCCCTGCCACACAGAAACCCATATGCCAGGGTCTCTCCTTTTACTTCGGCAATGGTGATCTTGCAATGGTTGGTGCAAAACCGGCAAATTTCCTGACGCACCGGGATCTGTTCTTTCCACAGGTTAAAACCCCTAAAATTCGATTCCGACAGCTCACCTTTTTCCTTCATCTGTCTGACCATCAGGGAAATGCCAAGGGCGCCGGTGAGATGGCAATACCGGGATACATGGATGGGTTTATTTAATTTTTGCTCAAAGGCTGCCACAAGAGCCCTGTTCCGGGCCGTGGCCCCCTGGAACACCACCCGGTCACCGATCTGGGCAATATTTGCGACCTTGGTCAGGTAGTTGTCGCGTACAGAATGAAGTACAGATGCCAGAATCTCGTTTTTCCCATACCCCTCGGCAAAAAAATAATTGATGTCTCTTTCCATGAACACTGTACACCGGTCACTGGATACCGGTGCCGCAATGCCCTGTGCCCTGTGGGAATACTCGGATAACGGGCAGTTAAGACGCATGGCCTGTTCCTCAATAAAGCTGCCGGTGCCTGCGGCACATACCGCATTCATGACCGACGAAGTAACCTGGCCGTTTTTTATCAAGGTAAACTTGGCGTCCTGGCCCCCGATTTCAATGATGGTATCCACATCCGGATGAAGATTCACGGCTGCTGTGGCATGGGCCGTGATCTCATCGGGTTCTAAGTCCGCACCAATGATTTTGCCGGAAATGCGTCTGCCGGAACCTGTGGTGCCACACCCCTGGATCCGGAAAATAACCTTTTTTTCGGCCATGAGATAGTCACAGGCTTTAAATATGCGCTGGACAGCTTCCACAGGTCGTGATGCGGTCCGGGTGTAAAATCCGGCAACAGGTTCACCATCCTGGTCGATAATGATACTTTTGGTGCTGGTGGAACCCACATCAAGCCCTAGAAAACCGTTTACAGCAGATCCGTTATCAATGGGTTTGAAAATTTCAATTTCAACGGATTCAACATCAAGGGTTGTAACGGATGAAAAGTCAGGATAATCAGACAGGGTCAAGTCAAGGGCTGGATTAAGCCCCTCTTTTGTTTTTGTCTTTTCCAGGAAAAAATTACTGATGTCATTAAATGACCGGGCAGGTTTATGGCAATTTATCAGTTCATCAGCAAGACACAATGCTGCGCCCATGGCCCCATAAACCAGGGCATGTTCGCCTTTGACAAGGGGTTTGCCGATAATGGATTCAAGGTGCTTTTTAACGGCATTGTTTTTGGCAACACCGCCGCAGAATATGATCTTTTTTTCCGGGATATCCTGCTTGAACAACGTATCGGCAATGTTCCTGGCAAGCCCGTAGCAAAGTCCATCGCAGATTTGCTTAAGATTGTAACCCTGCTGCTGGGCATGGATCAAATCCGTCTTTGCAAATACCGCGCACCGGGTGGCGATATCCGGCCGCTGTCCGTAGTTTTCAAAGGCCATGGATGAAATTTTTTCCGATCCCTGCAGATCAATCCGTCCGGCTTGCTGGTCCAGGAATGCACCGGTGCCTGCAGCGCACCCTGAATTCTGCCGCTGGCCTCTGTAGTTGCCATTGTTGTCAAACAGGCTTAGGAAAAACTTTTCGCCACCCACATGCAGAATAGCGCTAAAATTTTTATGGATGTGACGTGCGCTGCGTATGACCGCTACCTGTTCGTCAACACTGATCGTTGCATTGATATCGGCCGGCGTGGATGCCGTTTTAGCCACATGGGTCACGGATGAAAGGGCCTTATGGGCGAGCATTTTTGCCAGGCATGCCCTGACATCGCCATGGTGATATTCAGATGCTTTATGCAAAAGATTGCCGTTCATATTAACAATTGCAAGATGAACGGATACGGACCCGGCATCAATGCCAAGTATCGTGGCAGATTTTTCCATGTTTAAATGTACTCCCTAACTTCGTTCCAGAATGCGTTTACCCCGTCAAACCAGCCTTGCAGAAATTTTTTTTCATGGTCAACACCACCTTGCTGGGCGTAGCGGGTCAAATCGTGGGCATCGTAAAGATCCTCAAAATATGCTTTAAAACGACTGTGCCGGACAATTTCTTGTCCGGAATCACACGTATCGTCACAATCAAGTACGTATAACAAGTCCTGGTAATGGGCACCCTGGGCCCAGCCAAAACCCCGCTTCCGGCCTGCATTGTAGAGACTTTTAAGCCACTGCTCCTTCTCCTGGTGAAGCCGGTTAATAATCTGGGTCATGTCAAATTCTTCACATAATTTTTTACTGAAAGCCTCTTTTCTCTCAATGGCGTCACTCAATGCGTCCTGAAACATTTTTGAAAGATTAAAAGAGCTTCTCCATTCATTGAGTTTTTCATGTAGTCTGTCCGGTATACTCAGGGTTATTTTTTGGGTCATGGCATTTGTCCTGGATGAAAATTTGTATAATCTTTGAATAACAGCCATGGGCTGACCTGACATATCAACACCGAGGAACAGCCCACAACAAAGCAAGAAAGTAATTCAACAACTTTTTGAGACTTCCTTATGAGTACGTATTAGAATAATGAGTACGTGTCAAATCTTTTTGTCAAGTGGTATGGATTCCAAACCAGGTTCATCAAGTATGGGGATCCGCTTCAAACCGCTTGTTTTTTGAAAAAAGAACGCCTATAAGATATAGACTATGTTCAAACTGCGTATCGAAAAATTAGGATTGGCCTGCATTGACGATACCCGATCCATTGGCCGCATGTCGATTTTCTTTTTCCAGGGTATCTGGCGGAATTTTGTGCCTTTTGTCCAGATTTCCAAGATTATGGAACAGGTGTGGTTTATTGGTTACAAATCTGTGTTTGTTATCGTTTTAACCGCCATGTTTACCGGCATGGTACTAGGCCTTCAAGGGTACTACACCCTGGTGGATTTCGGTTCCGAAGCGACCCTTGGATCAGCCGTCGCCATGACGCTTATCCGTGAGCTTGGGCCTGTGTTGTCCGCCATCATGATTGCGGCCCGGGCCGGGTCAGCCATGGCTGCGGAAATCGGTGTCATGCGGATTTCAGAACAGATTGACGCCCTTGAAACCATGGACATCCATCCGGTGCGTTTCACTTTTTCACCACGCCTTTCAGCCTCTATTATCAGTTTCCCCCTTTTAACGGCACTTTTTGATGTAACCGGCATATTCGGCGGGTTTCTATCCGGCGTTGTGATGCTGGATGTCAACCGATATATCTATATGGATAGAGTGATCCGAAGCATTGAGCTTGCGGATGTCACCGGGGGATTTGTCAAGGCCCTGGTATTTGGTGTGATTGTTTCTACCATGTGCTGCTACAAGGGCTTTTTTGCCCATATTTCAGGGTCCGAGACAGGGCAGGGTGCTAAAAGCGTATCCTTGGCCACCACTAATGCGGTTGTTAATTCCTGTATCCTTATTCTGGTTTCCGATTACATCATCACCTCTTTTCTGGTTTAATCATGGATCAGCCTTTCATTGAACTGATAGATATTCACAAAAGTTTTTCCGGCAATCATGTGCTTGATGGGGTCAATCTTTCCATTGAAACGGGTCGGGTGACTTGTGTCATCGGCAAAAGCGGCACCGGCAAATCCGTTTTGCTCAAACATATCATTGGGCTTATGCAGCCTGATTCAGGTCAGGTCTGTGTGAATGGTCTGCCCACGAATCAAATGGACAATATTCAAAGGCATAGGTTTTACAGGCAGATCTCCTATATGTTCCAGGATAATGCCTTGTTTGATTTTTTAACGGTGTGGGAAAATATTGCTCTGCCGTTAACTGAGAAAAAAAAGATACCCATGGATCAGATCCGGCAGCGGGTAAAGGAAAAAATGGAGGCGCTGGAGATCAGCAACCACGAAAATAAATATCCCGCTCAGCTGTCTGGAGGTATAAGAAAGCGTGTGGCCCTTGCCCGGGCCCTGATTACCGAACCTGTTGCCGTACTTTTTGACGAACCCACGTCTGGGCTTGATCCAGTGAGAAGAAACAATGTTCATGCCATGATTACCACATACCAGAAAGAATTTGGCTTTACTGCGGTTATTGTCAGCCATGACATCCCGCAGATTTTTACCATATCACAGCGTTTGGCTATGCTTGACCAGGGTAAAATTATCTATTTTGGAAAAAGTGATGGGATCTTTCAGACTGATAATGACGTAGTAAAGGCATTTATCTCAGGAAAAGAGCCCTGATATGTAAAAAAATTAAGGACAGGTTCATGAAATCAATCAATAAGGAATTATATGTCGGCGTATTTGTGATTATCGGCCTTTTGTGCGCGGGGTATCTTACGGTTGTCCTGGGCGGTATCCCGATGTTCAACCCAAAGGGGTATACACTGTATGCATATTTTACCTCTGTGAGCGGTTTGAAAAACGGTGCCGGCATTGAGATGGCCGGTGTTGAGATCGGCAATGTTTCGGCGATCATGCTGGACAAAGAACGTCTGGAAGCAAAGGTTGTCTTCAGGATCAACCAAGGCATTCAGCTCAGCGAAGACAGCATTGCCTCTATTAAAACCGCAGGCATCATCGGCGAAAAATATATATCCATTTCTCCGGGCGGATCTGATATCATGCTTGACGAGAAAGAGGCGTTTAATAATACTGAATCTGCCTTGGATATTGAATCACTGGTCAGAAAATTTATCTTTAAAGATGATAAGTGAGTCATGAACAGATGAAAAACACAGGAGCAATATCTATGAAATTTTATCTGGTCCTTGTTGTTGTGATCCTGATATTGATTGCAGGTCCGGCCGTTGCCGGTAACACAGTTGATCAAACCGGACAAACGGCATCTTTTTCAGTCTCAGATCCTGCCCCTGACCCGTCAGTCAGTACCGTCGGCCAGCCAGACATAACAGAAGATGACGGATTTGACGCTGATATTTTTCAAGCGGCTCAGGCAGATCCGGGCACCCATACCATGGTCGCAGATCCCCTTGAAGGGCTTAACCGTGCCGTCTTCGTCTTTAACGATAAACTTTATATGTATGGCTTGAAACCTGTCGCAAAGGGGTATGCCCGGGTGGTTCCCCTCTTTGCCCGTAAAGGGGTTAGAAATTTTTTTTATAACCTGTTTTTCCCCATCCGTTTTGTCAATGACCTGCTCCAGGGTAAGGGAGAAGCGGCAGGCATGGAATTCTCTGCTTTCTTTATCAATACAACCCTTGGTTTTGGCGGATTAAATAATTTTGCCCAGAAATATGTGGGCATCCAGCTTGGGGATGAAGATTTTGACCAGACTCTTGGATCATACGGCATTGGTAACGGATTTTATCTGATGCTGCCCGTTCTTGGGCCTAGCTCTTTGAGAGGTGTCGTGGGCCGGGCAGGAGACTGGTTTATCAATCCCATTAATTATGCACAGCCCTGGGAATTGTCCTGGGGGGCCTGGGGGGTTGAAAAGGTCAGCTGGACATCATTTTATATCGGAGAGTATGAAGCTTTCAAAAAAGCCTCAATAGATCCTTACACAGCCATGCGTAACGCATATATCCAGAACCGCAAAGCCCTGGTTAATGATGTGGTTGGTGCGAAAAAATTCAGAGATAGTAAAGAATAAAAACGAAACGCCGTTGATTCCGAAATTGCCGTTTCAAAGGCTTAGGGATCCGGGAAAATAAGGAATTTTTTTTGGATCCCTTATTCATCAATGAGGTTGGCTCGCCGGTTGGGCAGAAAATATCTCATTTTATGGGTGCGGATATGTTCAAGTAACGACATATCCAGCACATGGGTGTCCATCTTATTTCCGTATGCAATGTTTTCACCTGCCAAAAATCCGTCAGGACCAAACATCATGGAAATTCCGGGGAAATTAAGGCCTGCACTATTTTCGCCGACCTGATTAACTGCTGCCACAAACACAGCATTGTCAAATGCCCGGGCTGTTAAATGGCGCTTCCAGGATGCGCTTTTTTCCCCAGGTGTTCCCCTTGGAGATGCATGGGGGAAAAAAATAATATCCGCCTTTTTTAATGCCATGACCGTGGATAATTCCGGGAAATGAGCATCGTAACAAAGTTGGATTCCGAAATGCACCCCTTTGAATTTAAAGATCCCTGTATCGTTTCCACAGCTGAAATAGGGTGCCTCAAATGGAGATAAATGAATTTTTCTGTACCGGGCCACAGGCTGATCCGGTCGAAACACCAGATGCGTGGCGTATATTTTTCCCGAAGTCGCTTTTTCAACCAGTCCGGTTAGTATGGCGATATTGTGTTTTTGTGCAAGCCGGTTCAGTTCATCTATCCATACGGAATCAAGACTAACAGCATTGCTTAAATCTGCCGGGGCATAACCTGTCAGGTTCATCTCAGGGAACACAACAAAATCACAGTTTTGCCGTGCTGCCGCAGAAACATGTTTGACCGTCCGGGTAAGATTATGCACAAATCGGTTCACAGGGCAGTTTTGGATGACCAGGGTCACACGAATGTTTTGCATGATGACACCTGTAGTGGATTTATAGTATAAGAGCTTCCATTCTTTAACGGCTATCGGCTAACAGTCCGACCAATAATTCAAATGGGTCAGACTTTAAAATTGGCTGCTATTTTAAATACATGGGTGGCCGGCAGATTGAGAATCTCGGTCACTCCGGTTGTTTGTGAAATGGTTTCAAGGCTTTCTTTAATTTTTTGAACTGAAGGTGCGATAAACGTGAACCAGATATTGTATTGATGATCCCTTTGATAATTATGGGTAACGCCGCTGAAACTATTAACGGTCGCGGTGAACGACTCAATTTTGTCAGGGGGCACCCGGGCCGCGCACAGGGTGGAGTAAAACCCTAGGCGGTCAGGACTAAAGTTCCCGCCGATCCTGCGGATAATCATCTCTTGTTTCATCAGCTCGATTTCACTTATGAGTTGGTCTTCACTTAGTCCCAGTTCTTCGGCCAGAACTTTGTAGGGCCTAGGATGAATGGGGAAATCGGCCTGGATCCGGTTAAGTATGTTTTTGCTTGTCTGGTCTTCTATCATCTATGTGGGAAGTTTCCAAATTTATAAATATTTGACTAACTCTGTAAATATTTGACCCAGTACCTTGGATTTGACTATTTGGGACTGCGTAGCATACTAATGTTATGTGAGCAGGCCAAAATAGGAAAATATGAGGTGCCGGTCGAACATTTACGAAAAATAAAGGCCCTGTTTGGTTTAAACAGGGCCTTTATCAATTTAAGTTAAAAACTTAAAATATCTTTAACTATACACAACCGGTCGGTTTCGGAAGGCCGGCCATTTTGCAGGCACCTTTACCAGGTCCGGAGGGGAACAGTTCATAAATGTGTTTCAATTTGAACTTGGTGAGCTTGGAAAGAACACGAACCATGGGAGCAATACCGTTTTTCTCATAGTAGTCCTGGAGAACTTTAACGAGCTGCCAGTGTTCGTCAGTCATCTCCTCGATGCCTTCCTGGCCTTTTACGTAATTTACCCATTCTTCATTGTACATATTGTAATCAAGAAGAAATCCGTCTTCATCTATTTCGAATGTTTTCCCGTTAAACTCAAGTGTTGCCATTAAATCAATCCTCCTAAAAAAGTTTGTTGTAACTGCTCGTTTAACCTATCTTAAGACAAACCGTCTTCACTATCAAAATCACCATTACAATTGGAGACATACCTTATCTCAGCATTGTATCCTTGTCAATAAAGAATAGCCGCCGTTTGGTAAAAAAAACGAAGCGCCCGAATCCTGCGTGGTTATTACTCTTTTGGGCTCTAATTAATTATGTTCACGCGTAAAAACAGGCCCGTCCTTGCACATAAGTTTTTTTCCTGGTAGATCGCTTCTGTGAAAACTTAAATTAATTCTCATTCTCTAAGAATCGTGATATAAAATGTTTCGTTGAATATTGTCAACCCTGGTTGGTATAGTAGCCATGGGCTGATCTGGTTTTTCACCGTGGTATGGCCCACAACGAAGAATCTGTGAGGGCTATACAGACTTTGCTATAAAAATCCAGACCCCCTTTATAACTAAACATCGGAAAACAAAATTATTTTTGTATGACAAAAATTATTACCATCTGCGGCCCCACAGGTATCGGAAAAACAGGCTTTGCCATTGGTCTGGCCCGGGAACTGAATGGCGAAATCATTGGTGCAGATTCCATGCAGATCTATAAATATATGGATGTTGGGACTGCCAAACCCGATGAAACGGAGAGGCGACTGGCCGTACACCACCTGGTTGACTTCCTTGATCCGGCGAATAATTTTGATGCGAAACGATTTACCGCTTTGGCGGATCAGGTCATTTCCGACATTGCAAAACGGGGCAGGGTGCCTGTGGTCGCCGGTGGAACAGGGCTTTATATCAGGGCCTTAATCCACGGTCTGTTCAGAGGGAAACCTGCTTGTCCGGCAACCCTTGATAAACTGAATCAAACCCTTGAAGAAAAGGGCGGGCAGGCACTTTATGACCAACTGGTAAAATGTGACCCAAAGGCAGCAGAAAAGATTCATCCCAATGACGGATTCAGAATTGTAAGGGCCCTTGAGGTGTTTTTAACCACGGGGATTCCCGTTTCCCAGTGTCGGCAGACCCACGATTTTAAATCGAACCGATACCAAAGCCTTACCTTTGGCCTTCACATGGATCGAAAACTGTTATATGACCGGATCAATCAGCGGGTGGACATCATGATGGCCCAGGGACTGCTTGATGAAGTGAAAAATCTTGTGAACCGGGGTTATTCCCTGGAATTGAAATCCATGCAGTCCATTGGCTACCGGCATATGGGTATGTATATAAAAGGTGAAGTCAGCCTTGAAGAGGCGGTCCGGCTGCTTAAACGCGATACCCGCAGGTATGCCAAACGGCAGTTCACTTGGTTTAACAAGGAGAAGGATCTGATCTGGATTGATGCCAAAGAGATAGAAAAAGCTATTGAAACGGCAAAAGGCTTTTTGAGATAAGGCCCATGATCGGAATAAAAAATTCCAAAATATGGTTTAGAATTTTCGTTCGTATTCAAGGCATGTCAATGGGAGCATATTAAACATATGTGCCCATTGACACAACGAAGAAGAGGGATGAAAAGGCAAACTATATGGAAGGTTTTATTTTGAACTTGGGCCTAATATTTGTCTCTTTTAAGGAGACGGTTTTAACCAACAATACACCAAATGGTAATTTTATGACTTACGCAAAACACATAAAATTTGTAATGTCTGTCTGTCTTTTAATTGCGTTTACTTTTTTTGCCGGATGTTCCAAGCATACTATTTCTGTTCCCTCTTCCAAGCCGTCCCGGATCCCGGTACACAAAACTGTACCACAGCAGGCAACTGTGCCGGAACTTATTAATCAGGCCAGAGTTTTAGGTGATCAAGGCGCTGTTCAGGATGCTTTGCTCCTCTACAATCATGCCTTTGCTCTCACCCAAAGGCCCGGAGCCGGCCATGACGTCGTTTTCAAAACGATTATTCTTGATGATGTTGAAAATTTTTTATCAAAAATAGATCCTGAAGAGATTCAACGATTTTCGAGAATTAAACATCTTTCCATTCCCCAGGATCTTTTCGACTACTGGGCGGGTTACAAATTTGCCCAGCAAGAAGATCTTACCAACGCTGCAAATGTTTTAAATTCATTTCTTGGAAAATATCCCGATCATCCCAAGACCGAACAAGTAAGGGAACTTTTGGCAGGCCTGGGCACCATGGCCTTTAACAAAAAGAAGATCGGTGTCATCCTGCCTATGTCTGGGAAGTATAAACTTTACGGACAAAAGGCAATGAAAGGTATAGAGCTTGCCTTGGCAAGGCTTTCTGAATCCGGTATTAAGGACTTAAGCATTGAGGTCAAGGACAGTATGTCGGACCCTGCACAAGCTGCCAAGTGCGTGGACCAGCTTGGAAATAATAATGTTTTTTCCATTCTGGGTCCTATTTTTGTCTCAAAGCAAGCGGCTGACAGAGCCCAGGCTCTTGGTATTCCCCTGATGGCTTTGACCCAGAAAGCACAATTTTCCCAATATGGGGATTATATATTTAGTAATTTTATAACCCCTGAAATGCAAGTCCAGGCCCTGGGAAGCTATGTTTTTCATGAGTTGGGATTGAGACGAATGGCGGTCTTATATCCGGACGACAAATACGGAAATCGTTATATGCAGGCGTTCGGACAGATGGTTGATCAGTTTGATGGTCAATTAACGGCGGCCCAGGTATATGACGGCAGCAAAACTGATTTTTCAGATTCCATAAAAAGTTTGATCAGGAACACAGGTTTAAATTTCCAGGCACTGTTTATTCCGGATTCAGTGTCCCGGATCAATCTGATACTCCCTCAGCTTGTATACCACGACGCCAAGGGTTTTGCCCTGTTAGGGACCAACCTGTGGCACAGGGACAGTCTTCTAAAAGAGACCCGAAGGTATAATAGTAATGCCATCATCTGCGACGGATATTTTTCCGGCAGTGCCAATCCCGAAACCGCATGGTTTGATAAGGCGTTTCAGGATTTATACCAGGAAAGGCCCGGTTTTCTTGAGGCCATTGCCTATGATACGGCTCAAATTCTGTTTACGGCAGCCAATGCCGACGACGTTAATTCCGGAAGACAACTCAAGGATGTTTTACAGGGGCAATTTATATTTGACGGGGCCACCGGGCGCACTCGTTTTGACGAGACGGGCATCCCGCACAAGGCGTTGTTTCTGATTACCGTAAAAGACAATCAGTTTGTGGAAGTCAGCCGTTAAATAATAAATTTTGGCCTGTGGATTCAAGGACAGACTGCCACAGCTTGCCTGACGGATCTATCTTTTTGCGCTGTCCGGCCGAGGCGTCCATGGGTACATGAACATAATTATTATTCCAGAAGCTGATAAGCAGATTGGTTTTTCCGGCCATGCCCGCATGTACGGCATCTCTTGCCAGAAGTCCGCAAAACACTGAGTCATTGGCGTTGGCGGGAAGGCTGCGGATGATGTAGGATGGATCAATGTATTTCAAAGAGATAGGGACTTCTTTGGATTTAAAATAGTCGCTGATTTCTGCCTTTAAAAATAGACCGATGTCCTTTAGTTTCACGTTGCCCGATGCATCATGCTCAATATCCTTGTCTTCAAAGAAATTTTGCCCGGCTCCTTCGGCGGCAATGATCACCGCATGCTTTCTTAGGGCTAGGCGCCGCTCTATAGCGGCCAAGAGTCCGTTTTCCCCATGCAGCAGGATTTCCTCCTCGGGAATGAGCACGAAATTGGCATCCGGTTGGGCAAGGGCGGCTGTGGCTGCCAAAAATCCGGAATGCCTGCCCATGAGCTTGATCAGTCCGATGCCGTTGGGGTAGGCCTCGGCTTCGTTGTGGGCACCCCTGATTGCCAGAGTGGCCACGTCCACGGCTGAATCAAAGCCAAAGGAACGGGAAACCAGGAAGATATCATTATCAATGGTTTTTGGAATGCCAACCACGGAAATCTTCAACCCACGGTTTAAAATTTCATCTCCAATGGCCTTGGAAGCCATTAATGTGCCGTCGCCCCCCACCATGAAAAGTAGCCCCACCCCAATTCGTTCCAGGCAGTCCACAATCTCTCCGATATCTTGCCCCCCCCGGGAAGAGCCCAGCATAGATCCGCCAATATTTTGAATGCCTGATACCCGTTGGGGGGTCAGTTCAATCAGGTCATGACCAAATTTATGGATAAAGCCTTGGAGCCCGTAGCGAATACCATAAATGTTTTTGACACCATACATATGGTACAATTCAAGCACTATTGATCGGATAATGTCGTTCAGCCCGGGGCACAGCCCCCCGCAGTTGGCCACCGCGCACTTGAGTTTGCTGGGGTCAAAATAAATTTTTTCCCGGGGGCCGGCTTGTTCAAAACTGGGTGTGGTCTCTTGCTTGTTTCGGTTGATACGGTCGGTTCTGACATCGACGCTGATTCTGTATTCATCTTTTATGAACCGGGTTTTACCGTCACGGGTCCCTCCCTGGCGAGATAGAGGGGATGGAATCCGGGCAGGGCCTAAAACGGGAATGGTGGTGTTGATCTTCTTCTTTTTCATTGATTGCCTCCATTGAATTTAAAGGTTCCCTTTCCCAGGATATCGTGGAGATGCAACAATCCTTTAAGACGGCTTTTTTCACCCAGGATAGGCAAAACCGTAATTTCATATTTTTCCATTAAATTAAGGGCATCATACAGATAAGAATCAGGGAATAAATGTCTTGGGGAGCAAGTCATTACCTCGTCCACAAGAAGGGTGTCGGCTCTGCCGCCCCCTTTTGCAAGCCAGTGCCGGATATCCCCGTCGGTCAGTATTCCCATAAGTTTGTCAGCTGAATCAAGTACAAAAACAGCGCCCAGGCGGTGAGCATCCATGCAGTCAAGGGCCTGGGTCATGGTGGCACCTGTTTGCACAAAAGGCACGCTTGATTTTTCAAGCATCAGCTCGCTGACCTTTCCTGACAGGCGCTGCCCTAGGGCGCCTCCGGGATGGGAGCGCATGAAATCAGCCTTTTTAAAATTTTTCTTTTTTATCAGGGCTACGGCCAGGGCATCGCCCATCGCCAGCTGGGCCGTGGTTGAACAGGTCGGTGCCATGTTTAAAGGGCAGGCCTCTTTTTTTACACCGGTGTCTATGATCATATCACAGAACCCTGCCATGGTAGATTTAGGTTTTCCCGTAAAACCTGCTATCTTGCAACCCACCTCTCGGATCACGGGCAAAAGCTGGTTGAGTTCTCCGGTTTCACCGGAGTTTGAGATGGCAATGAATATATCATTTCGGCTGACCATGCCAAGGTCCCCGTGAACTGCTTCAACCGGATGAAGAAACATGGCATTGGTGCCTGTACTGCTTAATGTGGCGGCAATTTTTCTTCCGATTAAACCCGATTTTCCGATTCCTGAAATAATGACCCGTCCTTTGGCACTAAAGATTGCATTGACAAGGGTTTGAAAATCCATATTTAGTTTTTCAATAAGGTCCAGAAGGGACTGGGCTTCCATTTTTAGAACTTGAACAGCATCGTCTATGATCATTTGTTTTCTTTGGCTGGATATGGTTAAGGTTATGGGGTCTCACGATTTTATGGTTATACATCAGAAAAGATCTGCCCACAAGAGATAGGACCTAAATATACCATAGAACAAATATTTGTTTAAAAATAATTAGTTGACAATTAAAGGAGCATCATGATAGTTGGTTACGGTTTATTTATCCCCGGTTTATCTTTAAAATCGGTTTTATTTTATTTTGAAATTAAACACCTAATGACTGAATAATATAACAATGAAACAGGAAGACGATTATGATTTGTACAACTGTTAGAGAAGGCCAGGATTGTGTGTTCATGACTGCCCAGGGCTGCAGCTATAACGAAGGCAACTGCCTTCCCATCGTTGATGAATGCAAGGGATGTCAGAGAAGTGCCGAATTTGCCACCGGCGTTTACTGCGCTGCTGCACCGGATCCGTCTTTGAAGTGGAAAAACGGCAACTGCAACATGGCCACCCATGTTAAAACCGCCACCGAAACCAAAAAACAGAAACTTAACCCCATCAAGGCATCCAAACGAAGATAACGCAACCGGTTCAATGTATGTAAAAACTCTGCAGTTTTCCTTGGACTTCCTTAGGTCTGGCTGCAGGGTTTTCTTTTTTTTTAGGTATGGATATTTAGGGCCATGGAAAGTTTAAAATCCACAAATAGGGTAAAGGCTTTTTACTCGTATTCAAGGTGTGTCAATGGGAACATATTTAAATATGTGACTGTTGGTGCAACGAAGAAGACGGATAAAAAGACAAACCATATGGTGGATTTTATTGTTTCCATGGCCCTATTTTATTGAATCGGATAATAATATAATTTACAGGTTAAATCATGAATCCTATTGCCCAGGAATTGAATAACATCATTGAACAGGCTGCTCCCCATGTATATGAAATGCTCTCTGACATGGGAAAAAAACTGTTTTTCCCAAAAGGTATTTTAACCCAGAGTGCTGAAGCAACGGCAAAGGCGGATAAGGTCAACGCCACCATCGGCATCGCAAAGCAGGGCAGTTGCGTTTTCAGTCTTTCTTCCGTGACAAAGTACATTACACAGATAGAACCGAATAATTACCTGCCTTATGCTTCCTCATTTGGTCTGCCTGAGCTGCGCAAAAAATGGCTTAAGGAGCTGTATGTGAAAAATCCGTCACTTGAGGGAACTACCATTAGTCTGCCCGTAGTCACATCCGGCATTACCCATGGGGTTTCCATTTTGTCGGACATGTGGGTAAATGCCAACGATGTTATTGTCATGCCGGATATGATATGGGGCAACTACAATATGATTTTTTGTGTCCGCAATAGTGCACGGTTTGTTACATACAAATCCTATGACGATGCAATGACCCATTTTAACCTGGATGATTTTGAGCGGGTGATCAGGGAACAGGCGGCACAAAATGACAAGATCATTACCATACTTAATTTCCCCCACAACCCAACCGGGTATACCCTGAGCAAGGAAGAGGCGGCCCGTGTTGTTCAGATTCTCATTGATGTGGCACAAGAGGGTACGAATGTTGTGGCCGCTTGTGATGATGCCTATTTTGGACTGTTTTTCGAAGAGGAGACAGCTAAACAGTCTTTATTTGCCAAAATTGCCGGCAAAACGAGCCGGCTTCTGGCCGTTAAACTCGACGGGCCCACCAAGGAAGATTATGTCATGGGATTCAGAACGGGGTTTGCCACTTATGGGGTTGCCGCAGATACCAACCTTGAAGGGGTGTATGAGGCGTTAGAAAAAAAGACAGCCGGATGCATCCGGGGCAGTATCTCAAACTGTTCCCATTTAAGTCAGACCATTCTTCTCAAATCCATGGAAGATGAAGACTATGGGAACTGTAAAAAGGAGAAGTTTGACCTGCTCAAATCCAGGGCCATGGCCATCAAAGAGGTGCTCAAAGATCCTAAGTATGCAGATGGATTTGATGTCTATCCGTTTAATTCAGGGTATTTCCTGTGCATCCGTGTTAAGGGTGTGAATGCAGAAGAGTTAAGACTTCATTTGCTTGACAACTATGGTACCGGTCTGATCTCCATTGGAGAAGATAATCTTCGGGTGGCTTTTTCATGTCTGGAGGAAGAAGATGTGAAAACTTTATTTGACATTGTTCTCTCAGGGATCAATGATTTAAGAAAATAAAATTTTTATGGGATATGACAACGGAAGCGGATTAAAAATATGGAGGTAATATTGGCGTTAACCTGAACCGGAAATTTAAAATATCCGGATAATCCCGGCGGTAAAAATACTATCTGACCTGATTTTCGGCAGGCGATGATTTTGCCGGGACAATTGATGCAGGGCACAAAAATGAATTTAAGCAGAAAAAGTAATGTTGATCTCAAATATGCCGGCAAATGGGTGTTCTATTTTGTTCTGATAGGCGTCATGTCAGGCCTTGGGGCGGTTCTGTTTCATTACCTGTGCGGTCTTGGCATGCACTATTTCATGGATATGATGGCCGGATACAGGCCCCAGGGACCTGCAGGCGAACATCTGCTGCTGCCCCCCACCGATACACCGTTCAATAAGTGGGTCTTATTGTTTTTACCGGCATTGGGTGGTCTTGTGTCCGGGTGGCTTGTTTATACCTTTGCCCCGGAGGCGGAAGGGCATGGCACAGATGCAGCAATAGACGCCTTCCATCAAAAGGGCGGTATTATCCGGTCGCGGATTCCAATTATCAAAACCATTGCTTCCACCATCACGCTGACCTCCGGCGGCTCCGGGGGCAGGGAGGGGCCTATTGCCCAGATCGGGGGCGGATTCGGTTCTTTTCTGGCCACCCGGTTCAACTTGTCTGAGCGGGAGCGGTGCATCATGATGGCCGCAGGCATCGGTGCCGGTGTGGGCAGTATCTTCAGAGCGCCCCTGGCCGGTGCACTCTTTGCCGCAGAAGTGCTCTATCGTGATCCTGAATTTGAGTCTTCGGTCATTATTCCCGCAGGTATCTCTTCTGTGGTGGCCTATTGTACTTTTTGTCTGTTCTTTGGATGGGGATCGCTTTTTGAGTCCCCGGCATTTAAATTTGATAACCCCCTGCAACTTGGACCCTATCTTGCTCTTGCGGTGGTTCTGGTACTCACCGGCGTCTTATATATTAAAGTGTTTTACGGGACGACAAAGCTGTTTAGGAAGCTGAAAATCCCAAACCATATCAAACCTGCAATCGGTGGGCTTATGACCGGCGTCATCGGTTTTTTTATGCCCTATACCCTGGCATTTGGATACGGCATGGCCCAGGATGCCATTTTCAATCAGTTGGCCATCCCCGTGCTTTTGGGTCTTGCCCTGGGAAAAATTTTTACCACGTCGTTTTCCATTGGCTCCGGCGGGTCCGGCGGTGTGTTCGGGCCTTCGGTTGTCATCGGCGGTGCCATGGGCGGGGCCGTGGGGCAGTTTTTTCATATGTTTATACCCACGGTTGTCACCCAGCCGGGCGCCTTTGTTATCGTTGGTATGGCCGGATTTTTCACGGCTGTCTCCAATACTCCCATATCCACCATTATATTTGTCAGTGAGATGACCAACTCCTATCATCTTCTACTGCCAAGCCTTCTGGTCTGTTCGGTGTGCTATCTTTTGTCCACAAAATGGTCGATTTATGAAAACCAGGTAAAATCGCGAGTTGATTCGCCGTTGCATGCCGGAGAGTTTATGATAGATATTCTTCAAACCATAAAGGTGGAAAAACTTAAAATTTTGATCAAGGACGTCAGGTGCCTGAACCAGGACATGAGCTTTAATCAATTTAAAAAAATATTTCAGACCACCAAACAAAGATATTTTCCCGTCATGAATGGCCAGGGGGACTTATGCGGTATTTTTTCCTCCACAGATGTCCGGGAGGTCCTTTTCTCAAGTGATCTTGGACAACTGGTTGTCATGAAAGATATTATGGTCTCCAATATGATTACAACCACCTTGTCCGAAGATTTGAACACGGTACTGCTTAAACTTACAAAGAAAAACATTGATGCGCTGCCTGTGGTGGATGAGGATGATCCGGGTCAATTTATCGGTATGCTTTACCGCCGTGATATCATTGCCTACTATAATCTTCATGTGACCAGTATTCGGGAAGCCGAAGGGTAATGTTTGAAGGAAAAGTTCCTCCTGTGTGGCGCTGCATCCGGGCAACTTTTTGGGCATACGCCCCTCTAAGAGCCATCAAAACACAGGTTTGTGTGCAGCCGTCAATTAATAATTCACCTGATGCAAAAATAGCCCCTTTGCGGGAGCAGTCGCCCCGGCAAGGTGGCGTTCACACGAATAGAGTATTTTATTGAACATTTCGGGATTAATTCGGCCTGTACCCGCATCTTTCAGTGTACCCACGATATTTCTAACCATGTTTTTTAAAAACCCTGTGGCACAGATACAAAATTCCAGCCGATCATAAGGCCTTTTTGTCCAGCTTGCGCTGAGAATGGTTCTTACGGTAGAAGATCGTGGACTGCCCGTATTCTCAAAAGCCTTAAAATCATGTTCGCCCACAAGGTATTCACAACATTGATTCATAACGTCAATATCTAAAAGCGGTTTTACATGCCATAAATAATCCCGGCCAATGGCAGTTGGGGTTTGCCTGTTTAATATGTAATACCGGTACTCTTTGGAGTGGGCGCGGTACTGGGCATGAAAATCGGAATCTGCAAAACAGCAGTCATGGATTACAATGGGCGCGGACGCAAGGCTGTTCACCCCTTTCTGAATGATATCCGGGGCAAGGCGGGTTTTTGCATGGAAATGGGCTACCTGGGCCCGGGCATGAACGCCTGCATCCGTACGTCCGGAACCATGGATTTTGATGTCCTGATTTAGAATCATGGATAGTATACGTTCCAGCTCACCCTGGATGGTGGGTTTATCCTTCTGGCGCTGCCACCCGAAAAAATTGGTGCCGTCATAGGCCACCACAATTTTGAAATTCTTTGCCGGGTTATCCGTATTTTCAACTGTCTTAGGCATTTTGCAGTATGGCCTTTTTTACCTTTTCATTTACAGCGCGCATTTCAAGGGGAGGCGTGGCGGCCCAGCTCAATGTTTTCGAATATTTAAAAATCAGTAAAGCGCACACATGCATTCAGAAAATATCTTGTGATGTTTCCATGTGCGTTTCCCCTATGTATCTTGCTCATACGAATAATCTGTCCAGGCATGTTTGTCAAGCCAACCCCATGGCCCCCAATCCAAAGCCTGTTTTTTTGCCCACTTTCGACGTGCAATTCAGACCGATTTTTACTTGTAATCCTTTTATTTATAAGCAAACTCAGACACGAATTATAGGATGGGTATATGTTTTTTCTTGAAAATTACAGGGCTTTGGTTTATCTTATGATCTTAAACAGACCGACCGGTCTCCCTTGTGTTCTTGTTAAGGAAATAATATGAAGCTTAAAGAGAAAATTATATTTGAGGCCTTACGTCAGTTTTCAACCAAAGGTTTCATGGCCACATCAACGGCAGATATCATAAATGCAGTGGGCACATCCAAGGGGGGGCTTTACAACCATTTCAAAAATAAAGAACAATTGTTCTTGGAAGTGCTTGGCCAGGCCCGTAAAATTTGGCGGGAACGGAATCTGGCCGGTGTGGAAACCATTGAGCGGCCGGTGGATAAAATTAAACATATTTTGGTGAACTATAAAGACCATTACCTGACTGACAGCACTAATTTCCCGGGCGGATGCATTTTCATCAATTTAACCGTGGAACTTAGTGACCAGTGTCCTCATCTGGCCGCCGAGGTGAGTGATGGCTTTGGCAGGTTTAAATCCATGCTCAGGCGTTTTTTGGAACAGGAACGGTTGGCTGGAATGCTGAAGGACAGCGTGGATATTGATGGGGGGGTTGAAATTGTGTTTTCCGGATTGTTAGGCGCCTGTATCATGTATACTGCGGATAAGTCCAAGTCGAATTTGAATCAGGCCATGGGGGCCCTTACCGCATATATTGATGATCTGTGCATATCATAGAACGTCGCCATGGGCGATGTCTTTATTAAAGGAGATTTATGACGATGGAAAAATCATTTAGGGCCATGGTAGTCTCGGAAGCAGGGGATAAACAATATAGCCGTGAAATAGTTCAGCGGCAGATAAGGGATCTGCCTGAAGGGGATGTGCTTGTTAAAGTGTATTATTCTTCACTGAATTATAAGGATGCGCTTTCGGCCAGCGGAAACAGGGGTGTTACCAGAAAATACCCCCATACACCCGGCATTGATGCCGCAGGTGTGGTGATGGAAAGTACGGATCCCGCCGTTCAAGTCGGTGATGAGGTCATTGTCACCAGTTACGATCTTGGGATGAATACGCCCGGTGGGTTTGGTCAATATATCCGTGTTCCGGCCGGATGGGTGGTCCCCCTGCCCGATGGCTTGAGCCTGCGGCAGGCCATGTGCTACGGCACGGCCGGATTTACTGCCGCCTTGTCCATACTGCAACTGGTTGAGCATGGTGTGCTGCCAGAGCACGGTGAAATTCTGGTGTCTGGGGCGACCGGCGGTGTCGGCAGTATTGCCGTGCCAATTTTGGCCAAACAGGGTTATACCGTGGCTGCCGTTAACGGTAAAACAGATCAGTCCGATTACCTTAAATCCATTGGTGCCCAGCGTATCATCTCCATTGAGGATGCCGTGGATACCAGTGGCCGCCCAATGCTTGCCGCAAGCTGGGCTGGAAGCGTTGATGTTGTGGGCGGTGATCTCCTGGCCACGACCATCAAATCCATGAACGCAAACGGCGTGGTGACCACCTGCGGAAACATTGCATCTCCGGATTTGCCCATCAATGTGTTCCCCTTTATCCTTCGTGGTGTCACTCTGGTGGGGATTGATTCCCAGAACTGCCCCATGGCAGTGCGCCAAAAGGCCTGGGAAAAGCTTTCAAGGGAATGGCAGGTGACCCAAATGGAAACGGTTGTGGAAGAGATTTCGCTCAATGAACTGGACCAGCGGATTGGCAAAATGCTTACACGCGGCAGCAAGGGGCGCGCGATTGTGAATATGCAGTCTTAAGAGCCTGTTTAAAAATAGATGAATCGGCTGCAATCACACGAGATGTCGCTTCGATCCCCTGATTTGTAAACAGGCTCTAAAGATGAACTGTTTTTGAATATTTGACAGTCACCACATTGTGGCATACCTTATTGAAGGTATTCAATTATTTTGTGGAAAGAGCCGATGATCAGCAATGAGTTTAAAAGACTTCGGTCTCGTTTAGACCGTACCCAGAAAGAGATGGCCCAGCTTTTAGGGGTATCCATTAAAGCAATACACAGCTATGAGCAGGGATGGCGCAAAATCCCAGGCCATGTGGAGCGACAGGTCTATTTTCTGCTCTCCCGTACCCTGCATCGGACCGGCAAGAAAAAAAAGTGTTGGGACCTTTTGAAATGTCCGGAAGAGCAGATGAGCCGTTGTCCAGCCTATGAATTTCAATCCGGGGATATGTGCTGGTTTGTCAATGGTACCCGATGCGGGGGCAAAATTCATGATTCTTGGGAGAAGAAAATGGAGGCGTGCCGAAGTTGCGATGTTTTTTTGGCAATGTTTGATGATATGCAGGGAGGGGAAGAAAAATGAGTCTGTCAAATAAAAAAAAAGAGATGTGTCAATATGTGGACACACAGACCCGAGACGTTCAGCGAATGACCCTTCCCGGAGTTATTAATCGGGTTATCAATACATTGGATGATCCTGAATGCTTTGCGCATATTGGCCATGAGCCCATCCATTTTTCCACCTCTGTCAGAGATATGATCGAAAAATTCAGAAACATTTTGTTCCCGGGATATTTCTCAAATGAAAAAATAGACAATGTCAACCGGAATTATTATATGGGCCAGGAAATCACCCGGCTTTTCGACATTCTTGCCAGGCAGGTCACCCATGTACTACGCCATGACTGCCTAAGATACGACAGGGAATGTTTGGAATGTGAATGCCGGGGCAATGAGGCCGCGTTCACGGTGATCGAACAGATTCCGGTTCTGCGAAAAAAACTGGCTGCCGATGTCAGGGCGGCCTATGACGGAGATCCGGCGGCTAAAAGCCACGATGAAATTATTTTTTCCTATCCGGGTTTGTATGCCATAACGGTTCACAGAATCGCCAAGATTCTGCACGAGCTTGCTATTCCGCAGCTGCCCAGAATCATGTCGGAATTGGCCCACAGTCTGACCGGTATTGATATTCATCCGGGTGCCGCCATTGGCGAGTGCTTTGTCATTGACCACGGAACCGGCGTTGTCATTGGGGAGACTTCGGTGATCGGTGAAAATGTGCGCATCTATCAGAATGTCACCATCGGTGCGTTGTCCCTACCCAAGGGGGCGGGAGAAAAGCTGCGCTGGACCAAGCGGCATCCCACCATCGAAGATGATGTGATTATCTACTCCGGGGCCACAGTGCTCGGGGGGGACACCGTTATCGGGGCGCGGTCCGTTGTGGGTGGAAACGTATGGCTCACACGCTCAATTCCGCCAGATACCAAAGTTTTTATTGAAGAGCCCCGTTTGATTATTAAAAAACAACCAAAGGAGACGGGTTTTGAAAGCAATTAACGATATCACCCAGGCTTGCGGCAATACCCCCCTGGTTTATTTGGAAACCCCTTCCCGGGAATGCGGGGCGCATCTTTTTGCCAAACTGGAGTATTTCAATCCTTTGGGCAGCGTCAAGGACCGGGTCGGTCTTGCCATGATTGAGGCAGGTCTGAAAAGCGGACAGATCGGACCGGACACACTGATCGTGGAGCCAACCTCAGGGAATACCGGTATTGCCCTCGCGTTTGTGGCCCGTATAAAGGGGCTGAAGCTTGCTTTGACCATGCCGGAAACCATGAGCCTGGAACGCCAAAAACTGTTGCGTCATTTAGGGGCACAACTGGTTTTGACTCCGGGACACCTTGGCATGCAGGGGGCCATAGACAAAGCGACCCAGATGGTGGCAACCCACGAGAATGCACATATGCCTGACCAGTTTTCAAATTCTGCCAATCCGGCTGTCCACCGTGCCACCACCGGACCTGAGATCTGGGAGGCGACACAAGGCCGGATTGATATTTTTGTGGCAGGAGTGGGTACCGGCGGAACCCTTACCGGGGTAACAGGATACATCAAGGATAAACATCCGGATTTGATGTCCGTTGCCGTGGAACCGGCGGATTCTCCGGTGCTCTCCGGCGGAAAAGCCGGTCCCCACGCCATCCAGGGCATTGGTGCCGGTTTTGTCCCGGCTAATCTGAACCGGGACCTGGTCGACCAGATTTTTCAGGTCAAAGGGGACGATGCTATGAATAGTGCCAGAACTCTTGCCAGGTCATGTGCAATCCTTTGCGGCATTTCATCGGGCGCCAATTTTCATGCGGCCTTTCAGATCGGTTTGCAGCATCCGGGGAAAACTATTGTTTTTATTGTATGTGACACTGGAGAACGTTATATCAGCACGAAGCTGTTCGACGGGTAATTGTCTCCTGGGGATGGTCATGCATTCCGGGTGCAGTATGTCATCGGTTGCGCTCTGGCAAGCAGCTCTTTTTTCAGAACCAGATCATATACATTTTCGCTAAAAAAAATCAGGCTTATTTCCCCTGAATGCATCCATTTTTCCCCGGGATATCTGCCAAATCTTTACGCCTCCTTCAAGGAGAATGCCTGCCCCATCTCCGGGGCGTGATTCATGGAATATCCATTCATTGGGCTGGCGCGCCTGCTCCCGGCCTTCGGTAAACAAAATTGCAAGATTCTTCTATCTGATACCGGTGGATTTTGCGGGCCTGATTTACTCGAACGAGTTATATTTCCACAAAGGAGCGAAAAAACAGCCCCGGTATTGATTAATTCCTGTGGGGGTATAATAATATTTGCATCAATTATAATTTTAACCTGTTCTCCAAACGAACGTACCAAGGAAAAATTTATGAAGCATTACAGAAAAGAGCTTTGGTTTGAGGTGCCCGACCGCAGGGCATTCATCAATATTACCCCTGACATTGAAATTTGCCTTGCAAAAAGCGGTATCAAAAACGGACTGCTTTTATGCAATGCCATGCACATTACCGCCTCTGTATTTATAAATGATGACGAGTCTGGGCTTCACCATGATTATGATGTCTGGCTTGAGAAACTGGCCCCCCACGCACCCGTGGCGCAGTATCGGCATAATGTGGGTGAAGATAACGCCGATGCGCATATGAAGCGGCAGATCATGGGCCGGGAAGTGGTGGTGGCCGTTACCGACGGCCGGCTTGATTTCGGTACCTGGGAACAGATTTTTTACGGTGAGTTTGACGGCCGCAGAAAAAAACGGGTTCTGGTGAAGATTATTGGAGAATAGGATGAAAATGCCATGAGACTGCTTTTGGTTGAAGATGATGAAAAAATAGCTCGATTTGTTGAAAAGGGGTTAAAGGCATCCGGGTTTGCCGTGGACGTGGCCGGTACAGGCCCGGACGGTTTTGATATGGCGTTAGGTGCGGATTTTGATACCCTGATCATCGATATCATGCTGCCGGGTATGGATGGATTTGCCCTGATAGAAAAACTGCGGGCCAGTGGTAAAAATACCCCCATTATTGTACTCAGCGCCCGGGGCAGGGTGGGGGATCGGGTCAAGGGCCTTGAGGCCGGGGCGGATGACTATTTGACCAAACCCTTTTCTTTTTCAGAGCTGCTGGCCCGGGTCCAGGCGCTTATCCGCCGGGCCGGGAACAGCATCGAGCCTGTGTCCCTGTCCTACGCGGATTTAAGTGTGGATATCGTCAAACGCCAGGTCAAAAGGGGAGATGGTTTTATCGAGCTGCAACCCCTGGAATTTTCCCTGCTGGAATACCTGGTGCGCAACCGGGAGCGTGTGGTCTCCAAAACCATGATCATGGAACATGTCTGGAATTATAATTTCGACCCCATGACCAATGTGGTGGAAGCCCGTATTTGCCGCTTACGCGATAAGATTGACAAGGGCTATTCAAGCAAACTTATTCACACGGTCCGGGGGGCCGGATATGTATTAAAGGCAGACGATGCCTGAGTTTTTCCGCATCGGTTTTTTCAGGAGCATCGCCTTTCGGCTGACCGTATGGTATGCAGGCATTTTTTCCATCTCATCCTGTGTGGCTTTCGGCCTGTTTTATTTCCTTGCCACCCAGACCATCATGAATCAGGTGGACCAGGAACTCCTGGACAAGGCGGGGTATTTTAGTACGGTCATCAGCCGGGGTGGAATTGTAGGCGCCCAGAACCTGGCCGTCATTGAGGCCCAGGCGGCTGGGGAAAAGCAGATTTTTTTCAGACTGCTTTATCCCACAGGCGAGGTCTTTGCCTCCTCATCCATGTCCTATTGGAAAGATGTCCGCATAAACAAGAAAATGATGGACCGGCTGATGAAGTCGCGGGTTACGGTGTTTAATACGGTTCACATTGCCGGCCAGAAACAAAAGGCCAGAATGATGTATATCTTTGTGGCCCCCAATGTTATTTTGCATACCGGTCTTGCCATGAATGCATATTCCCGGTTTTTATCGGGCTTCAAGAAAGTTTTTTCCATTTCCATGGGGTTTGTGATTCTATTTTCAGCTGTTTCAGGCATGTTTTTATCCCGGGAAGCCCTTTACGGTGTTGCGGCCATCCGGGCTACTGCGAACTCCATTACCGGATCCAATCTGAACGAACGGGTTCCGGAATCGGGCAGCGGCGATGAGCTTGATCTTTTGGCTGTGACATTTAACCGGATGCTGGATCGGATTTCAGCCCTGGTAAAAAGTATGCGGGAGATGTCTGATAATATTGCCCATGATCTTAAAAGTCCGTTGACCCGGATACGGGGATTTGCGGAACTGGCATTGATCCAGGAGACCCCGGGGGATATCGAGTCCTACCGGACCATGGCGGCCAACACCATTGAAGAATCCGATCATCTGCTGGATATGATCAACACCATGCTGGTCATATCCCGGGCCGAGGCCGGGGAGGCTGAATTTGAGTGCGCGCCTGTTGATTTAAGTGCCATGATCATTGACGCCTGGGATCTTTTTGTGCCCCTGGCCGAAGACAAGCAGATCGTTTTTACCCAGCAGGTGGACAAGACGTTGTGGATACAGGGGGATGCCGGCATGCTCCAGCGTGCCTTTGCCAATCTGATTGACAATGCCATCAAATATACCCCTGAAAGAGGCCGCGTCCATTTAACGCTGCAGGCTTGTGGTAAAGAGCTGGTGGAAATTCAGGTCAAAGATTCCGGGCCCGGCATTGATCCTCACAACCGTCAAAAAATTTTTGAACGGTTTTTCCGGGAAGAATCTTCCCGGACAACGCCGGGTACAGGGCTTGGTTTAAGTCTTGCCAAGACCATTATAGAACAACACTCGGGTACAATTTCAGTGCGCTCCTGTGACGAGGGGGGCAGCATTTTTATCGTAGCATTACCGCATCGTAATCTTGAGATCATTTAAAAATTATCTTTGTGTTTTATTCTTTGTCTATGCCCATAAAAAAACGTTTAAAATACAATTAATATTTTTTAAAGGAGGTATAAAATGAAATCTGTGGATAAAAAAATTACAATTTTTACTGCATGTCTGATGCTTTTTGGTCTTTTGGCCTTTCCTGCACTGTCCGGTGCGCGGACTCGGATGGTCCCGGCAACTTTTTCACAGCTGGCGCAACAGGCCAAACCTGGTGTGGTCAATATCCAGACCGTAAAGACAATCAAGGGTGGGGGTCGGGTTTTTCGGCATTTTTTCGGTTCGCCGTTCGGCAACCAACCGGGGTTAGAGGATTTTTTCGGGGGGGGGCCGAGAAATCGTACGGAAAGCAGCCTTGGGTCAGGTTTTATCATTGATAAGACCGGGTACATTGTAACCAATAACCATGTGATTAAAGATGCGGACAAGATCAAGGTTATCCTTCATGATGACCAGGAATATGATGCCCGGATTATCGGTGCAGACCCTGTAACAGACCTTGCATTGATAAAGATTGATGGCAAGGGGCTTCAACCGTTGAAATTCGGGTCCTCCAAGAATGCCCAGGTCGGTTCCTGGGTCGTGGCCATTGGTTCTCCCTTTGGTCTTGAGCAGACAGTGACCGCCGGCATCGTTTCGGCCAAGGGCAGGATCATTGGCTCGGGCCCCTATGATGATTTTATCCAGACCGATGCGTCCATTAACCCGGGTAACTCCGGCGGACCGTTGCTCAATATGGATGGTGAAGTGGTCGGCATCAACACCGCCATTATTAAATCCGGGCAGGGCATTGGGTTTGCCATCCCTTCGGATCTTGCCACCAGTGTTATTGCTCAACTTAAGGACTCCAAGCGTGTCTCCAGAGGATGGTTGGGCGTGTCCATCCAGGATGTCAGTGAGGAGATGAGTGAATACTATAATCTGGATCCGGATGAAGGTGTCTACGTGGCAAAAGCATATGAGGGTAACCCTGCCCATGAGGCTGGCATTCGCCAGGGTGACGTGATCATCAGTGTTGAGGGTGTAAAAATCAGTTCATCCAGGGATCTGACCATGACCATTGCCAATTTAAGGATGGGTTCCAAGGTTAATGTCGGGGTGATTCGCCAGGGAAAAAATAAAACGTTTACGGTCAAACTGGGTGAACGTCCGGATGACTTAGGCGGTTCCCGGTTCGGAGAAGAACTCAATAGCTTTGATGACTTGGGCTTTATGTTTAAATCTTTGAATAAGGATTTAGCCGAGCAGCTTGGCTACCCGCCATCCATCAAAGGACTTGTGGTGACCCGGATTGATCCGGGATCCCAGGCAGCAATGTCCGGCGTGAGAACAGGGGATCTGCTGGTGGAAATAAACCATGAAAAGATTAAAAATTTAAGTGACTATACCCGAACAATGCGTAAGATAGAGAAAGGACAAACCGCCCATATGCTTTTTAGACGGGGAAATTCCCAGATATTTGTGGTCCGGTTTGAAAAATAGAGAAGTTTAACAGCAAATATTATTTTGAATATGGTGCATGCTATGAAGCGGTGTGTACCGTATTCAGCTCTTTAAAGGAGAAGATTTATGTTAACTGTTTACGGAGCAGCATGGTGTCCCCATTGCACACAGACCGTTTCCTATCTGGAAGAAAAACATATTGAGTTTAAGTATGTTGACATCGAATCGGCACCCAATGACGTGGTGCGGCAGGTCATTGAAGTTAACGGCGGTGATGACTGGGTGATCCCCACACTTGAGTACGAGGGAAAATGGCGGCCCGGCAAGGTGTTCAGTCGTCGTGAGATCGACAACGACCTGAAGGCGCTTGGCCTCAAACTGGATTGATGGTGACGGTTTTGGGCTTTTGAACCTGGAAGATTACCATTTGATAATACTGGTGTCATGTTCAGGTCATGTTCAGGTGCTAATTTAATCTTCAACGCTGGATAATTTGCTGTTGCGGCGAATGCGGTGCAAACCGTTGTTAATAAATCATAACCGGCGAAAAATCTCCCTCCTTTTTAAAACGGGCTGCCTTTTTAGGGCAGCCCGTTTTGCTATACTGCTTATTATTATGATCCGGTCGATTTTTTTATAAAACAGTAAAGATCGGGGGACTGGAAAGTGGATAGCCCATAAATAAAAAAAGCCACTGTAAAAACAGCGGCTTTATTTTTTATTGGTGGAGCTGAGGGGGATCGAACCCCTGACCTCATGGCTGCCAGCCATGCGCTCTCCCAGCTGAGCTACAGCCCCATAAAAGAGTGGTAGAGGTATAATAAAAACAGCATGGTCTGTCAATACAAAAAAAATTTTTTTTCCAAATAAATTAAAATTGCAGGCTTAGAATAGTTATTGACACAAGTTGGTGTGAAGCGATATTATTTCTCGTTTCCATATAACAGCCATGGGCTGACTTGGTTTTTCACCGTGGTTCAGCCCAAAACGAAAATAGAAAGATTTGTGTAGGTTACACAGACGTCCTTATGAAAACAATCACGAATAGATTAAGGCCATTCCATAGCTACTATTTAAGTTAACAAAAACAGGGTCAAGGAGTTATACAAGAATGCTGCGCTACCTTCGGGAAAATACGGGCAATTGGATTATAAAATTTTTTCTGGGCATCATTGTCATTGTGTTTGTCTTTTTAGGTGTTGGCAGTATGAACGCCGGCAAGGACAATCAGGTGGCCACAGTGAATGACCATGCCATCACGTTTGCGGAATACCGGGATGCCTATCAGCGCATGATTCAACGCCTTCAGAAGCAGTTCGGAACCTCGTTGAATGATGACTTGATAAAGTCCATGAATGTGAAGCAGTATGCAGTGAATAGCCTGATTGATCAAAAAATTCTGGAAATTGAGGCCCAGAAACTAAAAATTGTTGTGTCCGACGAGGAGCTTAAACAAGATCTGCTGTCAGTCAAGGCATTCCAGAAAGACGGTGTCTTTGATATGGATCTATACAAGCGGGTGCTTGGACAGAACGCCATGACCCCTGAAACCTTTGAAGCGATGCAGCGCAACACCATCAGGAATACCAAGCTCCAGCGCATGGTGATCAATGGTATAACCGTGGGTAATCAAGAGGCCCAAGCCTGGTATTCATTTAACAACACAAAGGCCGGTATTAACTATGTTCTGATTGATCCGGGAACATTTTCTGATATCTTGGCCGATGACGATCAGATTCGTGCCCAGTATGACGATCATCATGACTTGTATATGTCTGAGCCTAAACGCAAGGTGGCATTTCTCGTGTTTGCGCCAAAGGATTTTGAAGACCAGGTTAAGATTGACGACGCTTCGATTCGTGATTTTTATGATCAGAATCCGGTGCGTTTTACCACGCCGGAACAGGTTGAAGCCAGTCATATCCTGATAAGAGTGGATGAAGACGCAGATGAGCTGGTTGTGGCCAAGGCTAAAGAAGAGGCTTTGG
>Ga0193962_1000148_pt1 | contig 30411 bp, 62 predicted proteins | sample FB_5_MG_FD_140335 | JGI IMG/M metagenome (GOLD analysis project Ga0193962, IMG submission 140335) | Microbial mat bacterial communities from the Broadkill River, Lewes, Delaware, United States - FB_5_MG | ecosystem: Environmental > Aquatic > Freshwater > River > Microbial mats | place: USA... | reverse complement strand
CTGTAACACCTCTGAATTTTCCACTTGCTGCTGTTGGAACTTTTGCTTCATTATCATTTGTTCCTTGAACCACTGCTAATCCAAAACCAACATTAGAATCTTTTAATACCATTGAAATATTATTACCTACAGAAGCTTTAGAGATTTGTCCTGCTAAAACCTCATCCATATATTGTGCATAAACACCTGATTGTACTGAATCACCCATAATTATTTACCTACCTTTCTAAAAGATTCTTTTCTTCTATTGTGCATATTTGCAGACACTTGTGCATCTGTTATTACTTGCTGTTTACCATCTAAGCCATCGAACGCTGTTTTTTGGCTTTCTTTTACTGCTACTTGTTTAGAAATTACACCATCAACTACTGTTTGATATACACCATCAATAAATTCAGGAGTTTTATCGTTTAAATCAATTTTAGAACTTGCAGCAATAATCGATTTTTTCATATCCAAAGTAGAATCAGTTGATTTAACTTCAACTTTTAAAGTATCAGCTGTTTTCATTAACTCAACTTTTTCAGAAACTAAAGCATCGATTGTAGAATCAGAAGTTTTCTTTTTTTCTTCTTCCATATCTTCTTTCATTTTGGCTTTTTCGCCTTTTTCTTTTTCAAGCTCCATATCTTTTTCTTCTAGTTCTTTCTTTTTCACTTCCATATCTTCATCTAAAGACGTGATTTTAGAATTAAGACTACCTATGTGTCTTCCAACACAATCCGTAATTTCATGCTCTACACCATCAATCGTTACTTTCATTGATTTTCCTTTGTTATTTTTTTTACTATTGACTATTATACTATTTTTATCTGCTGTTATTTTACAGTTATTTCCACATCTTCCCTTATCTACAAATGCGACATGATTTATTTTTATATTGGTTTGCTTGTAGTCGTATTGCTCTCCTTTAAATTCGCCCTTTTCTTTGATTAAATCTTGCTGATATCCAGCACTCAATTCTACCTTACCGCTCATTATTTTATTTATAAGATTTTTGTCTTGAACTACAATTTTAGCTTTTACATAATCTATTCCATCTTTGTTATAAGTTTCTATACTTGAAAGACTTCCTTTGATTAATTCTTTCTGATTATCTACTGTTACAAACTCTTCAGGATGATTATCGCATATAGGAGAATTTATAAAAGTGTCTAAACTCTCTTGACTAAGCACTTCCTCTTTAGGTCTGTAGATATTAAATGTTTTAGTAGGATTATCAGTATCTCCTAATTCTATCCCATAGTAAGCCTGTAAGCCTGTACGCGATACTACACCGTTTACATGAAGAAATCCAGTATCCTTATCTATTCGCTTACTAAAATCTTTAAATAAGACATTATCGACTAAATTCATATTATTCCTTTTTTATGTTATTATAGCACTTTTAAAAGTTCTTAGTATGTTCCAAATTATTAAGCCTTACATATCTATCATAGGCATACGCACATTTTAATCTGCATTCATCAGATAATACTCTTATCTCTTCATAGTTTACTGTTATTCTTGCTTGCCATCTTTTTTTACCGAATCTCGAAACACCTCTATATCCTGAAGTATTATTTTTTTGAAGCTTCCTAGTGTTCCTATTTTGTACTGTGTGCGTAGTCCATCTGCAATTGGAAGGCTCGTAATTTCCGTTAGGGTCTGTTCTATCTATAGTTAACTTATCGTTATACCCATTTTTTAAAGCCCAAATCTTGAAATCTTCATATTCTCTCCATTCTGCACTTATCAATATCCCCCTTCCTCCATAGTTTGGATAATCCCTGCTTGTTTTTGTTAGACATCTTCCTCTCATTACTTTCCATATATTATATAGTCTTGTAGTTGAATCGCCATGTCTAGCATTGTTTGATTTTTCGATAGTGTTTAAATATTTATGTTTTTGAATAAGTTTCATTGTAAGCTCCCCAGCCTATTAATTTAGTAGAAGACTAGCTGGGGATGTAGTCCTCAACTAAGCTAATAACAGTTTATATTATAGCTTAGTTGAGATTAATTAACCAATAAACCCTTTATCGAATGTAATCATAATATATTCCCTTTTATATTTTTTCCTACAAATTCTTTTTTCAATAACAGTACAGTATAATCTAAATAAAGAACTCCGCCAGTTTGAGCAACTGCTATTGGTAATAAATCTGTTTTTTCTGTTACTACTGCGTAAATATCATTGTATAAGGATTGGCTTTGATAGCTTGCTAAAGCTTTAACATATCTGAATACTTGCCCATCTCCTCTGATAAATATTGCACCTTTTGCATCTGCTCCCTTATCTGTTGAAATAGATACTTTAGTGATTAATCCTATATAACCTCTTGGAATTGAAAAGATACTTGTTAATGATGTATTAGCTTGTATCCCACTTGTAACGGGCATATTACAGTAAATATCCCCTGCAAGACTTTTAACTTCTATTGTTCCAGTATTGTCAACATTGCTTTTGTTTAACATTCTCCATATACAATAAATAGTATCACTAAATGCTACTGATAAATTAATTGGAATTAGACCAGTTAATGAAATAGTAGCTTCTTTTAAGTCTCTATCTCCATTAATGTAATAAACTGTTATGTCGTGAGTATCTAATGCGGAACTTGAAACAATGTTTAAATCTACTAAAGCATCATTAAAAGGTTTGAAAGTATTTACTGATATTCCCTCATTAAAACTTGCGATAGTTGCTACTACATTGTTTTGTAATGAAGCTCTTGCGAATTTATCTATCTTTATTCCATGTGCTTCTTCCATATAACCCAATGATAAAAAAGAGTCAAGCGTTTCTATGTTGTTTGTATAACCTAAAAAGTTTATATTTCTCAAGTGTGTCCTTTATTCTTATTATAGCTAATCTATGATAGCTAATGCGATACATCTGCACGAAAAATCGATTCCAGGTGCTTTTTGTACTCCTTTTAATGAACTTCTCTTTTTCCATTTTCCAGCTTTCGCATCTTCAAGTGTATCTGCGTATACAGAAGCATCATTATATGTACAATATTTTCCTTGCATTACATCGTGACTTTCTCTTACCCTCTCGTCTTGTGAAGTTTCCCACTCATAAAGGCTTATACCTAACTGTTCGTATCGTGCTTGATTTATACTTGCATTTATAGATGATGTTTCATTTCTAACAATCATTTTTATTCTATTTTCTAGCTTTCCAAAAGTTGATGAAATATTTTTAATACCTTTTAATTGCCTTTCCATTTCCTTATAGCTTTCCCCATTTGCTATACCATTTGTGATTACGACCTCAACTGATTTAAGAAACTCTTCGGGGATAGATTTAATTAAGACTTTGTTTTTTTGTCTTTGAAGTGCTACGACTTCGTTAATCCCTTGCTCGTTTAATACATTGGTTATATCTACTCCCATATTTGCATTTACAGATTTTAAAAGTCTTTGTTTACCATTGTTATTAACTGCATTTACTACATTGTTAGATACATTAGTCGCAAAGCCTGTAATACTGCTGAATCGTTGCCTTATGCTCTCCATAATACCCAATACACTTACAACACTATCTTTTGTTATTGAAGTACCTTTAAGTGCAGGAAGTAGCTCCTTATTAACTGCTTCCTTTAATTCCTTAGTTAGTTTCTTTAATTCACGATAGTATTCAAGCTGTATTTTTCTAGACTCTTTTATAGGATTTAGCTTAATATCTTTTTTAGTTCCTGCAGCTTGTTTTATTTCTTGTATTTTCATTCTTCTTGTATTCCTATTATTTTTTCATCCCAATATAAAGGCTGTTTATCATATTGTAATTGATTATCAAATAGTTTTCTACTCTGAACGACTCTTATTCTACTAAATAAAGATTGTAATCCACTTGTGTATAATTTTTCAGTGGTGAAAGCATTAAGCAATATATCTGCTTCATTTATATATCCACCGTCTTCTGTTATTATTCGCCCAGTTCTTGGAGTTTGTATTTTTAATGCTCTTAAAAATCTTCCTATGTTTTTAATCATTTTCTGTTCCTTGATTTATATTATCCATTTCAGAATATAACTCTTTTTCTTCTTCTAAACTTTCTGCTGTAATTGTTGGAAACAATGGATTATCTATCAAGCTCGCTTTTGCTTCGTATTCAGTTATCACATTTGAATTTAAATAAATTTGTTTTGTTTGAGCATCCCTATTTTGAATAATTGATTTTTGTTCGTCTGTCATTTGGAATAATGAAGCAAATTTATATTTTAAGTCTAAAGTTTCGCCAAAATATGACTTAGTAAGTATTGGATCAAGTATATTGTAAATCGTTCTAAGCGTTGCTCTTTCTCTTGATTCGATTCTGTCGTAGTATATTTTCATATCTCCACTACCATCATTTGCAAGCCCTGCTGATTGTTCGCCCATAAATCTTGTTTTAGGAATATCTGCACTACTACATAATAGCTCAATAAATTTGTCGTGAACTTCTCCAAGTCCTGCAAATGATTTACTAATGTTTGAATAATCATCTTCTTTATCTAATGCGAATCCATTATAAATAGATTTTCCGTCCATTATTGTTTGTAATCTGCTTATGGCAAAAGAATCGTTTCCATCAGCAATAGAATCGTTTAAATTATCTATGTGAAATACATCTAAGTTTGATTGAACTAATAAATTAATAAGTAAATCAGGACTTAATTGAGCGTTCATTAATTCTTTATATAATCGCTCGTAGATAGACAATCCCCATCCGTTCATAACTTCTTTATCATAAATAGTTGTGCTTAGTCCATCTAATTTAATAACTCTTGAATGATGTATAGGTGTTGATGCTCTTGTAACATTGTAGTAGTGTGGCTCTAAGAATTTACTCGACAAAGGGTTACGATTAATGTCCATAGTGTATAGTTGCCATCTATCAAGGATAACAATATCTTTAATATCGCCTTGTTTTAGATTTTCTACTATTAAAGGCTCTCCCATTTCATCATCATCTGAGATTATTATTGCAACTGCTGAACCGAACACCTTACCCCACTTCATCAAGTTTTGAAGTTTTTCTTCTAATTTAATGTCTACTAAAAACTCTTGATACTCTTCTAGCTTTTCAGTATCTTCACATTCAAATTCACGACCACCACGAAAAGCGTCTTCTGTTGGAATATCTACTGCTTTTCCCGCTAAAGAATTAGAATATAAGCTGTTAGTAGTATAGTAGTTTAATGATAGGTAAGGGTTGCGCCTAAATGCTGTGTTAGTAGTTACATCATGACTACTACCGATAGACTTATGAATGTTTTTAAATCCATCCGTAACCTTGGAGTTAGTGATTCGTTGTTGTACGCTCATCAGTTGCCTTTTTATCTTTATTATAGCAAAATAAAAAGGCTTTGATTATCTAACTCTTTTTACCCATAAGCATTGCTTTAGGTATTTGAAATGCAGATGCTATTGAATTAATGATATACTCTAAGTCGATTCCCTTATATCTTCTTAGAGAAACTTTATGCTTATTTTTTAATCTTATTTTTTGTTTACTCATCTATAATTCCTTGACTTTAATATGTTTATCTGCTATTTCTATCAATGCTTCATTCTGTTTATCTATAAGTGCTTTTCGTTTATCCATTTCTTTATCTTTTTTCATATCCTCTTTAATCATATAATAAAAAAACATAACTGCTCCAAGTATTATAAATGTTGCAAAAATTGATTTTATTGTATCTTTACTCATCTATTAAACTCCATTAAAAATACATAGTCATTTTTCATATCATCATAATATTCTTTTTTAAATAATTCTAGTGCTTGTTTATGCTCTAGATTGTATATTTTTGATACTTCATCTATTGTTATTTCTTTGACCCTCACAACTCTACTATCAATACATTCTTTAAAATTGCCTATCCTTGCTAATTCAGTAGTGTAATCTTCTCCACTATAAGCACACCCCATAGAAGATATTTCATCATCATCTAAATAATGTTTTTGAAGTTCTTGTACAAATATATCTTTATCTCCTATTTGTATTAGTGAATCATCCATTAGTATTTCTGTTTCCGAATACTCTGAATAGTATAATCTTATATATTCTAATCTCTCCCGTGGTATTGGCACTATAAACATTGTCGCGTTGTTCTCATAAGCTTTTATTTGCGATTGTGTAAACTCTATTTTATTCATTTAATATTCCTTTTCTTTGATATAAAATTATATCATAAAGTATCTTAATTTAACTAAAGAATGAAGAATTAAATCCTTGGCGTTTGACTTGTGTTAGTTCTATCGCATCCATTAAAGGGTCAATAGTATCATCGTGCTTAGAATTTGGAAAGGCTAGTGCTTCATCTATTAAGTCCTGTATCTGATTAACATTTGAATTTACGAATACTCTTCCCGCTTCAATATGTGGCGAAAAGTCCATTACTCTTGATACTTTATCTGTGTTTCTTTGTATTGCACCTATCTTAAGTCTTTCGGATTTTAAATCTTGTATTAGGCTTGATCCGCTTGATTTATCTTCTATGTGCATTTTTCTTAATGGTATTTTCTTTTCATTCTGTTTATAATTATCCCATTTGTAATAAAAAGTTTTCGCTGTTTGTCTTAGTTGCGGTGCTTCAAATTTACCTCGTATCATATCGAGCATATAAATGTCTTTATCTTTATTTACTCCCCAACATTGCATAACTGTAAAGTCATTTATCTCTTTTGTCTTTTGTGCTGTATCTACTGTGATTATTAAATATGTTAGAGTAGGTAATACTTCCCACCAATTAAACCAATCGTATTTAATTAAATTACCACCTTTGATAATAGGCTCTTGTTGAAACTGTGAATAAAAGTAAGCACTATTAGAATTTCTCATTTGTTCTAATCGTGAATAAGGGTAGTAGTCTTCCCAAAAAGATACTTTTGTCTCTTCGTTCATTGCTTCTATCTTTAAAAAATCCCATTCGTCTTTATCTTTAAATAGGTTTTGTTGTATGCACCCTACTAAATCATCCGTATGTAATCGTTGCATAATTATTATGATTGGTACATTCGGATTATTTACCCTATTAGATAAAGTTGTTTCATACCAATCTTTAACTTTTTCAAGCTTTAGCAATGAGTTTGCATCATCAGGCTTTAATGGATCATCAACGATAATACAACCGCCCCACTCTTCAATGCTTTTTAATCCAGCTCCGTGTCCTGTAATTTGTCCGAATGATGAAACTGCATATACTCCACCATTTTTATTAGTTTTCCATAGCTTCTTAGACTGTGTGTCTTTTTTAGTTTCTATCTCAAACATTGATTTATGTTCTAATGAGTTTATAGTATCTCTTATTTGTTGAGAACTATTAGCTACCAATGTATCTGAATATGAAGTCATAATATATTTTGATTCTGGGTGTTTAGTTATAGTCCATTCAATAAATGTGTTTACTATTTCAGTCTTTCCACTTCTTGGTGGCATATTGATAATTAATTTTTTAGTGTTACCCTCATATACAGATATAAGCTTTTTACATATTTGTATATGAGAAGTTGTTAATATTATCTTTGAATTGTATTTAGTTTTAAAAGACCATCTTAAATAAAAGATGAAGTCCTGTAGTAGTATTTCTCTTAATGCTGTAAGGTTAATACTCATTATTAAAAGCTTCTAATGTTTGAGATACTATCTCTTTGTTTAGTTCTGTATTCTGTTGCATATTGTTCTGAGTGTTTACATTTATTTGACTGTTTGCGTGTCGTGGTGCTATTTCTAGACTTTTTGCGTTTACTTCTATACCCTCATCTAATGACTTTAAATCGTTTGGACTTAGTGGTATTTCTATTTCTATCTCTTTTGTCATTATCTTTTTACCATCTTCATAATAATCTTCTTTAGAAAGTATTGTTTTTGTGTTCTTTGTAAGTAATTGATTTTTTCTTATTAGCGATAGATTAGCTGTGCTAAACAATAATGATTTATTCCCTGTTTCATCTTGTATTACTTTATCAAGTATTGTTATCTCATAGTCTTGTAATTTTGCCAACTTTTGCACTGCTGTTGTTTTTTTTGCTTCAAGTGTTGTATTTTCTTCCTCAATGCCTATTATATCGGTCTTTAGCTGTTGTATTTTATGCTTTTCCCAATTATCTTTTTTAGCTCTTCTTGATATTGTTGTTTTATCTTTAAAGTTACAATCGTCTGCTATTTCTTGTAGTGATTTTCCTAATTCATAAAGACATTTTGCTTTATCCCATATCTCTTTACTATATGCCATCTATTAATATCCTTAAGCTTCGTTCTTTTATTTTTTCTAAATCTTTTTTATTTAAACTAAACCACTCCCCTAGTATTCTTTTGTCATCAAAAATGTTATGTAGTTCTTTTTCTTCTTCTCTCATATCTTCTACATAATAAGATATTGCTATATATATTTTAAAAGGAGATGATGTTTGGTGTTCTTTTACCCTTCTTTTTAAATCTTTTGCTAATCCTATTTTATAAAAATATTCTCCTGCACTGTCTCTTAGATATAAAACATACAAAAAGCCATCTTTGTCGCCATCAAATGGTTTATTTATATAACTTTTGTATTTATGTTTATGCTGACACTCTACACCCTTACATATTTTATTAATTGTTGCAGGACTACACTCATATTCTTTAGCTAAAAAGTTTTGTGATTTACCGATATGAAAGTCTGCTAATATTCTATCTTTCGTATCTTGCGTTAATCTTGCCATTTATTTACTACCAGTAATTAATATTGTAAAAAAATCATTTACAAATATTGTTAAATTATACGATGAAACTATTCCTAGTCCAATAAAGAATCCATCCTTAATCTGTTCTACTCTTTTATCCACTCTAAACCCCTAAATCATCTTTTATTTTATCTATAATCATTTTAACTGACCATTTTGCTTTAAAGCTTTAGTTAAATCTTTTTTTACTCCATTAATATAATCATCTGCTTCTTTAGGAATAACACAGTCTCTTTTTATCATATCAATGTATTTTATTGTATCTTTCATATACTTGTACATCGTTAATGATCCTCTTGCTCTTGCTTTACCCATTTTCGTACTATTTTCTACAAAACCAGCTTCTGCCGTATTACATTTTTTACTATTGTCTACTGCGAATAGCCCTGTTACTAATAAACTTGCTAATACTATCTTTTTCATTCATAATCTCCTATGGTTGTTTGATAAATTCCGCTTTTCTCTTGTTTAAGGTTTTCGTCTTTTATCATCTTTTTTAAATCATCTGTTGTTATTCCAGTTGATACAACAATCTTTTTTATATCTTTTCCTGCTTTGTACATACAACGAGCTTTCCCACGCTTTTCTGAGTAAGTATTATTAAATGTATTGAGTTCTTCTTTACTAAGTGTATTTATCGTGATTAATTCGTTTTCTATATGGTGTAATCGTAACTCTTCCAAGCTTACTCTTATTACACTTTTTCGTAGATTACACTTGCATAGCGTTTTAATTGCTTCTGCAAACATATCTACTTCGTCTAAGTAGTCGAATAAATCATAATAAATATCAATCAGCTTCGATTTCGTCATAAACTTTTTTAAACTCTTCGATAGCTTTATCTTGCATCATTGCTTTTTGTGCCAGTTGTATTAACTCAGGATGTTTTTCTTTAATCCTATGAAACTGTAACGGTGTCATGTTTGTTTTTTCTTGTACTTCTTTATCAAGCACTTTAATAATTGTTTTCATAATACAATTATATCAAAAGAGATATAAATGTTATCTTATAATTATCTACTTTTATAATAAAGATTCTATTTTTTCTATTACTCTTTCTTCAAATGTTCTTTCGTTTGTACTTCTATAAACAGATAGAGTGAAATCAAGATAAAGGGTGTCTCTTAATGCAAGATATTTAAACCTTTTGCTTTCTTTGATATCTCTATAAATTATTTCAGATATTTTAAAATAATCTTCGGCATATAATCTTCGATTACTACCATCTGTGTAGTTCTTTAGTTTATTTAGTATAATTTCTTTTATCTTCTGATTTATCTTGTTTTCTATAGCTTCGCAATGTTCTTTACATTGTGAGCATATATCGCTTTCTTCTATTACGGGAGCGTTGCAACAGTTACTAGTTTTCATCATAATCCTTTTCTTTTACAAATATACAGAATAACATCGAAAAAACTATGAATCCTGTTGATGCTGTTGTGTATGCAAGTATTGTTAAATCCATTAAAGCTATCTCAAATGGCGTCATTATCTTGTTATTAATCCAGTTTCTAAATTTACAAAAATTGCTGTTTCTATAGCAAAAATTATGGTTACTAAAATTGCTGTTCTTATAATATCTTCACTTTTCATTATTTACCTTTTATGTGGATTATTCTAGTTTTTTGTCCAGGCTCTAATATTTTTCCGCGACAAGTGACTATCTTCCCACTTGATTTACTTGTATATATTTGTGTTATTGTAGTTTCGCATCCACTTTTTGCAACTGTTCGGATTTTCCTAGTAGTTCTCTTTATAGGATTTTGATATACAATCTTATTGTTTTCTTTATAAAAGCACTTATATATGCCATCATGGAACTTTATCCCTACATCATTGCTATTTTTACAAGTTGCATATTTGAATGATACATAATTGTATTTACTTTTATTTACGCATCCTGTAAATAGTATTGTTGCTAATATAAGAATAAAAGTTTTGATTACTCTGTACCTATCCCTTCTCTATTTAGAATCTCTATATCAATAGCTGTGATTCTTACATCTGCTTTTGCTCTTTGTTCTATAAGCTCGTTCATTGTTAAAAGTGCTAAGTCATAGCTTTCTGATTCTCTTAGCTTCTGTTCTAACTCTTTTATTTCTTTTTCTAGTTCGTGTCGTGCTTTATATTTAACTCTTGCCATATTATCCCTTTGACAATATAATGCACGCTACTATCAAAATAGAGACAAAGTTTATTATGTCTCCTTTTGATGCTCTATTGTCTAATATTGGTTTCACGATTAATCTTCTAACTCTGCGATTTTATGCTCGATACTTGTTTCATCTCTAAGGCTTGTGAAATATTCTAGCTTGTTTCTAAAGTCATTTAGGTCTTGATCAAGTTCATTATCTGCATCTTCATAAATTGCAAGCTTTATTTCAAGCTCTTTATTTCTTTCTTTTAACGCGATAGCTTGTTCTAAAACATTTTCCATCTTTACTAACATTTCTTTCACTTCTTGATTACTTGCCATTTTTTACCCCTAAAAATTTGTTTACTCTGTCTCTAAATTGTTTGTTTGTTTTATATACTGTATCAAACTTTACGTTTTCGTTATTTTTCATATTAATCTCTCCTGTCTGGTGTAACTGCATTTATTAATTCGTTAGTATTTCCTCTGAAATCTATATCAGGTACGATTGCTTGAGGTTTAAATATAACTCTATAATGTAAAGTACTAACATTTTTATAATTTAATTGTTCTGCAAAATAAGTGACATTGTCTGACAATCCTAAGAAGTGCTTTTTAAAACCATTTGGAGTTTTGCAAGTAACTTCTAATTGTCTACCGCTATCAGTTATTGAACATCTGCCCTCTATATTTAAAATATATTCTCCACTTATACCATTGTAAAAAACTACTCTTCTATCTATCTCAAACATATCCGCTGCTTTTGATAAATTTTGTGAAGCTACTTGTGAATCAGACCCACACCCTGTAAGTAGTAATGCTCCTACTGCTACACTTATTAATAATAATTTCTTCATCTTTAATTCCTCTCTTTTTTTGGCTCTCTTAAAGCTCAAAAGAATGTATAAACTGACTATGTTTTTCAACTAAGCACTTCTTATACACTCACTTGAACCTTATTGCTCAGGAAATTAATCCTAAGCTTTCTCTATCCTCTGAAAAAATATTTTCTTTTTAGAGGCTTCTTTTTTCATACTATAGGTAGCATTAGTTTTGTTCCCACGCTTCTTGTGATTCTAAAGTGTCTGTTGGTAAAGTTTCATCTTCTTCAACTTCTTCTTTAGGTGCAATCATTTCATAAAGTTCTTGATGTGTTACTGTTTTATCTCCATCAACTACTTTACCATCTTCTCCGATTGTAAAATCCAAAGACCCTTTAAAGTCTAGTGTAACAACTCTGTTTTCTGTTTTTTGTACTTCATCTGCTGTAAAATTCATTTTGTTTCCTCTTTTTGTTTTTTTGTCAAAGCTTCGATAACTTCGTCTTTAATTAAATTGTTTCCTATAACGCTTACAAGTGCGAATTTCTCAAACTCTGGGTAATTCTTTAATAACCTGTAAAATGTTGTTCTTGGTATACCGCTTAATCTTATTGCTTCTGTTATTTGTGCTTTCATAATGTTATTATATATCAATTTGGAATATTTGTCAAGGGTTTTTGTTCCAAATGTTAAAATTTGTTTAAATATTCTTCTAATCTTTTTTTATTCTTTATTGCTTTAAGAAAATCTTTTTTCATCTTTTCATACTTTTTATTATCTCTATCTTGAATAGTTCTAATTTTTTGTATTGTTGAATCGTGAAAGACTGCCATATTTTTTAATGACGGTCTTGTTTTTGCTAAGTTATATTCCATAGCTTTCCTTTAGTGTGGTATTATCTGTTCTAGTCATTGCTGGTGCTGATTAGGGTTATAACTTTGCTGTGGTTGGTTATATTGTTGTTGCTGATTTGGTTGGTTATAATTCTGCTGTGGTTGGTTTTGTTGCTGATAACCGCCTTGATTACTGTTGTTATTTGTTTGACCGTTGTTTGATTTATCAACTACACTACACATTACACCACCTTTTTCGCTTCTTGGAAGTCCTGCAAGGTTTATATGTGGCTCTAGTATAATATACTCTTTATTATTTTGGCTTACTCCTAAAACTCCAACTTTTACAAATTCTGCACCTTGTGTTCCATCTTGCTTTGTATATTCTCTATTTACTACTAATATATCTTTCATTTTATTCCTTTTAAATAATCTTTTATTTTTATTATAGTATCTTCAAAACCTAATCCGAAAACTACTTTATAACCGCTTTTTCTTAACTGTTCGTGATACTTAATCTGTTCTTCTAGGTGTGCATTTTTCTTATAAGTACCATCTTGTTTATATACTTCTGATTTTTCTTTTTTAAGCTCAATAAATAATCCACCATATCCACCTACACATTGACATATAAATAAATCAGGGTGTCCTCTTTTATGCAAAAGCTTATTTTTAACCCTTGAAGCTTGCCCTATAGTCAATCGTATATCAGCACCTATATCAAACCTAAAAATTAATTTAGGAAACTGAGTTGCTAAATATCTTGCTACATTTTCCGATAGTTTTTGTTCTTCATTTTTAATTTACTCCCCTTTCATATTTAAATATTTTAGATGATACCTAGCACCTTCTAATAGTTGATCTTCATAAGTAAAGATATCACGCCATTTTTTAGCATTTCCATGAGGGCTTATATTTCCATTTCTATGATGTCTATTACCACACAAAGGTATAAGCCTAAAATGATTTTTCTTATCGCTCGACCTATTCTTTACATGATGCCATTCGATAGGGTCGTTAGCTCTATTTTGACCACACACAAAGCACGGCACAGTATCACGAATACTATTTAAGTGATTCAGATACTCTTGCTCTTTTATGCTTATCTTATTTTTAGGACTTCTTTTTTTAAGGGTATATTTCTTTTTTTCAAAAGTTCCTATTTTTTTCTCTTTATTCTTTTTTGTTTGTTGTTGTTTAGTGTACATTTTTAATCGTCCGTTTTATATCCATATCTATTAACACGATATTTTATAGATATTCCTTTGATTTTTCCGTTAACTCTTCTCATTCGTTTTTCTGTTATTGCATTGTCTTTACTTTTAAAGATTCCGTATATATAGCATCCATCAGTAACTATGTATATTTTCTTCATCTTCTCCCCTTTAAAATATTTTTATCTCATACAAACCGCTTTTCCCTTTAATCGTGAAAGTGTGTAGTAGTTTGTATGTTTTTATTAGTTGTTTCATTTTATATCTACAGTATCATTTCTAAAAAATATACTATATCCTTTATCTGTTAATTGCAATATGTGGTTCTCATTAATTTCTACATCAACAGGATACTTATAATAATATTCATCGTATTGCTCCCTTTGTTCGAAACTTGACTCTATGTTGTTGTTAAAAGCTTCGCAAATATCTCTTTTTTTATAACCATCTATAATACCATCGCTTATAGCTAATCTTATGTACATATTCTAATCCTTTTTATCTATTATAAATCTTCTTTGTTTGGGAAAGGTGGCAAAACTACACCTTTATTTCCAAAAATTAAAGTTAGCGTATCGATAATCTTTTCAAATTCATTTCTACTTAACTTTGTCGTACTATTCTTATTATATAAAGCTTTTACTATTGGCTTAAATAAAATCTCTTTTACCGTTTCCATAGACCAGTTTACTTCTGTTTTAATCGTATCGCTTATATACATATTGCTATCATTTAGCGTTTTAGCTATTTGAGTACACCATAAATGCGTAGATGCGTTTTGTTTCAATGTTCTAATATCTAAGTTTTTAATATCTACTTGATAAGTAGCACCATCTTGAAACTTGTCGATTTTTTCTCTATCCTCTTCTGAATAAGGAATTAACCGACCAACTTTTTTAATAAAGCTAATTTTCATATTCTTCTTTTTTTCTTTTTAATTCATTTTCTAAACTCAATGGGTCAATCTGCATCAATAACTTTTCAATCTCTACATTGTCTAAAACTTCGCTAATTAAAACATCTTCATCAACGCCACTTAACTTAATAGTAATTTCATTACTTGAAAGTACCGTTTCACAAGATACTATATTTTTTATGTCTAATTCAATCTCTACTCTATTTGTCATTATTTATCCTTTTTTAGCTCTAAATGTTACACCAGTTCTTAATCTAACACCTTTTATTTTTTCAATATCTTCTTTTACTTTTGTCTTATCAATACTTTTATATACAGATGGCTTTTCGATTACATATTCAGGGTTGTCTTTTTTAAATTTACTTTCATCTTCTATATATAAAGATTCTTTTGCATAATAAAATCTCCCAAGATTAGTTTTAAGACCCTCCCCACCTAAGAGCAATCCTAAGTTATCATTTAATCTGATAATCTCTTTAGCATCATCTTTCATAGTTTTGTCAATAGATGCTTTTTGTTCTTTGCATATTTCAATATTTGCATTTTTCAAATTGATTATATGTTGATACGCTAATATTTTATCTTCTTTTGTAGACTCAATTTTAGCTAATTCTTTTTCAATCTCTTCATCTGTATATAAAAATTCCCCTGTAATTTCATCAACTTCATTTCTTTTATTTTCAATCGCTTCTATTGTTTTTAGTATTTCGTAGTATTTCATCTTGTGTCCTTTTATCTTTTTTGTAATATATCAATAGCTTTTATTGATTGTTCTCTGTTTAGTTGCTCTAAATCTGTAACATGAAAGTATTTAAAAAATTCTTCCTGGTTAACTTCTTTTACCTTGGTTAATTCTACTATTTGTTTTCTTGCTTCGCTTGTAATAGGAAGTGCGAAATTTGGAAGTGTTGGAGTTTCCCACCAATATTTAGTATTTGATTTTTTATCATACCCTTGATTCCAACCATTAATTTTAGTTAATGAAGTTTTAGCAAATGTTGCTTCTAGGTAGTATAGATATCTTCCTATACCCCATTGAACACCTGCTCGTTTCATTGCACCACTTAAACCACCTTTTACAGCTTCGACTGCTGTGTTATCTGCTCCATCATATTTAGTAACCCATTCGTCACCTACTTTGATAGATATTCCACAAATAACGCCACCATTTGCACCAGTTTGGTATTCGTTTTGCCAACCACCTAAACCGCACACACTATCTAGTCTATTCATAATAGCTCTATTAGAAACATAAGCTAAAACCATACACCAAGGGTTTTCATTTCTATCAATACCTTGACTTTGTTGTCTCCATTCGATCTCACTCTCTTCAAATGGTATTTTTAAATCTTCTAATTTCATCATATCCCTTTAATGATTTTTATATATTGTGATAGTTTCCCATACATAGTTTTCATCCATTAACCAATCTAAGTCATTCATTTTATCTCTTTTGTTAAATAGTATGTCGGCACTATTGCAAGAAGTACAGATAATTGGGAAAATGCTCTTTCTATTGCTATCTCTATTGTTACGGAATCTATAATAAGAGTACTTAGTAGTGTTCCTATTGCACAACCTATTACACTTAATATTATAATGGTTAATTTCATTTTACAAACTCCAATAATCCTAAGTTTAATTCCACTTCTAAACCGCTTTCTATCTCTAATTTAGCAACGCTAATATTGTGTATCATTTGCTTTAAAGATTCTGTCTTGAGGGCTTCGTGCTTAACTATTTCGCTGAATCCCTCGATAATCATTTCTTGTATATCTTTTATGTCTTTACTCATAATTGCTCCCTTAAATGTTCATCTAACTCTGCTGAAAAATCATACCCTTTATAATCTTTCGCTACATTTTGCATTAACTCTACATTCTCTGTAAATTCACATAATCTATCATCTAACCTATAAATCATTTCATCAAAGAGTTTGTCTCTTTTGATATTTATGTCCTCTTGTTTTGCAAGTGGTGTGTCGTAGTTGTTCATCTTTTCTCCTTATTTCTCTATTTACACCTCTCTCAGATGTAAACTAAAAAAATAATCTTGTAACATTAAGTTTTTAAATATCGTGTTAATTTCTTAACTTTAGAAGTATACATTAACAAACATTAAATTAATCTTAAATTATGTTATTCTGTTCTTTAATTTTACAAAATCACAATTTGGGACTTTTGACACTTTGGAATAGTCTGTAGGTGTGCTTGATTTTATTCTTAGTTTACAATGGAGTTCATCTTGATATGAAATAGAGTGTATACAAGTGACACACTCTATCATTTTTAATTGGTCTTTCTTTTTCACTATCTTTTTCTTTTTGGTGGCTTTGACTTATCTAATGTACTTAAAATATCTTCTATACAATCACTATATTTTAATACTTCTACATTTCTCATTTTTGTTTTACCCATAAAAGAAAACTCTTCTTTCTCTAAATAATCAGATTTTATAAAGTGAGACTTTATTTTTTCCAATAGTTCCAATTCAATTGTAATGATTCCTTTTTCTTGCAATGCTTCAAGTGCTGTAATAGTAAATAATAAAGGAACGATTTTTTCATCAAAGTATTTGTAATAGACTTTTATTATTTCTTCATAGTACTTTTTAGCTCGTGGTTTAAGTTGTTGCATTAAATTAAAAGATAGATAATCCTTAGTGCAATTAATAGATTCCAAATATCTTGTTATCTGTATACCTAAATCTCGTGTTTCTTTTAAATCTTGTTCATCATCAATGATTACCTTTCCTTTATCTTCTTTGTCTTGTTCTTCGGCTTCCAATAGCATATTATGACAGTATGCTAAGAAACATACTGTTTTAAGCTTTAGGATTTTCATTAACTTATCTCTATTGTATTAACATTTTTTCTATCCAATCCTATAAATAATCTATCTATTTGTAAGTCGTTATAGCCTTTTATTTTTAATGCGTGTCGTGCTGTTTTTGATGTTGCATAGTTTCCTATTGCTTTATTGTTTTTTGTTAGTATTATTTTCATTCTCTCTCTTTTCTCTATAATATTTTAGTAGTTTATGTAGTTCGCACTTGCACCATAGCTTCTTTTTAAAGTCTTTTGAGTATTTCATTTTTCTACCTTTATCTGTAGCATATAACTTGATTGTTTTTACAATTCAGTTTTCTTAAACTTTCTGTTATCAAGTTGCTTTCTTCTATTCTGTTCTTTGCTTCTTCCAAAGTTCCATAAATTCCATTTCTCATAGGTTGCCAAAAGAAAACCATAAATCTCATTTGTGTATCGTAAGATATTTTTACTGTGTCTAAATCAATCTCTTTGTATTTCATTATTATTCTATATTGTGGTAAATTCGTTTCCCTAACCTCTCATTCTCTTCAAGTTTCTTTTTGCTGATTGTTCTTTTTGGCTCAATCGCACCGTTTGACACGTCTAATGCTTCTGCAATCTGTGGCTCGAAGCTTGAACTATCTTCGTGGCTTTCGTTTTTCATTAGAACACCTCTTTCGCTTAATAAACCTGTTAATTCCGCTTGTAGTGTTAATAACTCTTTGTCGGTTTTATTTTCTAGCGTTTGAGTGTCGTGGTTGTATGCTTTTACATATGTTAACCATAAGCTTTCGCCTGTTGCTTCGTATTTACGCTTTAACTTTCTCATACCCTCAATTGTATGATTGAAATGTTTTGATAGTATCTTATGGTCTATGTTTATATTTTTCATTTATTATTTTCCTTTGTTAAAAGAGATTTTAAATCTCTTCCCATAATTTTTTTGCTATTTCTACTTTTTTAGTTAATTCTTTTACTTTCTTATTAGCGTAAGCAACTGAATAACTGTGGTCTTTTTTAATTGTTCCATCTTTTAATCCTTTGTGATGTGCTTTTGCATTGTCTAATTCAAATGTAAAAAACTCTAAGCTTTCAGGCATTGCTAAAGTTATCTCTTTTGCTTTATCTTCCCAATACTTCGCTTTTTCTTTAAGAGTATCTGCTCTTTCTGATTCTGATACGCTTTTCCCCATTCTTTTATAATTTCTTTCTATTAATGCTCTATGTCTACTTTCTGAATGATGTCCTACTTTTATAGGCTCAGCAAGTACTAAAAAGTCTGCACCCTCTTTTGAAGCTTCATAAGCTTTATTACTGTTTCTTTCTGCTACTTCTGCACTTCTTAACTTTTGCTGTGCTTTTCTTTCTGCATAATTCATTTCTTCAACTCTCACTATTGAATAATAAAATTTGTCGTTTGCATTTGAAATTAAATTATATACTTTACACTCAACTTCTTTACCGTACTTTGTTTCTAAGTTAATTAAATCGCCTTTCTTGTAACTCTCATCACATTCTGCAATAAATACATTAGGATAATATTTTTTAAATTTGTTCATTTTTAAACCTCTCTTTTTTAATGTACCCAAATTATAGCACAACTTTTGTTGTATGTCAATAAAAGTTGCTATTTTTACAAAAGAATTTACAAATTCATCATCCTTTTAAAGTATTCAATAGCGTCTTCTTTTCTAAAATCTTCATTTGACACGTATCCCTCAATTTTGTATCCTGTATGATATTCCTTTGTTGTTTTTCCGTAAGCGGTTACAGAAAAGTAACCTCTATTTTCAATGTTTAAATCTTTGTAAAAAAATATACCATTTTTTGATTTTCTTGTTTTTATATTGTTTTCTCTTGCTTTTTTTAATATTACACTTTTTGTATAGATTGATGTTTCTGCTTGTTTTCTTGTACTCACTTTAATCCTTTTATCTTTATCATTATATCAACTAATGCACACTTGCACTTTTTACATTTTTTGTCTAGTATTTTTAATAGCCATTTCAAAAAGATAACCTTAAGCTTTTAAAAATAGTTGATTTTATTTCCTGCTCTGTTATTCCATCTCCACAACTATTAATCCATAAAATAGAACTTGCGACCTCATTATCGCTCAGATTATTTTCTTTTAAATAACAACCGATTGAGTAAAGATAATTATTGCGACTTCCTGCCCCGAATTTGGTTTCAAATTTTATTAATTCTAAAAGCTTGTTTGTATTTAAAATTTTTCTTAAATAATCTTCTTTTGTGTCTTCAAAAGTGTGTGTCGGCTCTCTTCTTTTTTCGTTAGCATGAAAGTTATTTAATCTTCTATTTATCTCTATTTGCTTCTGAATTTCTTTTTTTTCCTCATTGTAGAAATCTTCCCATACGAAATTTATAAATCCTTGCCAATAAGTTACAATCGAATCCTTCGCTGGATAATAAAATCTCGATGAGTCTTTGCAGACTTGGTCGCAAAAGCTAAACCTTTTTAAGACTCCCATCATCAATACTTTGTATTCTTCACTGTTTAGATTTACAGGCGTTTCTGTTGGTAATAATATTCTGAATCTTTCACAAGTTAATCCGTTCTTATCTCTCAAGTGCGACTTAGTTGTAGCTATTATATGTGTGAATGGTTTCATGAGTTCACTTGCTTCTCTTATTGTCATTCCATCATCAATATCAAGAATTATCATATCCGAATAATTAGCATAATTTTCTTGTTTTCTATGTCCATTATTGAAAATTCCAGCACTGTAATTAAAATCTGATTTTACTAAATCTAATATTTTTTTGAATGGAACCTGTATTTTTTTAAAGTCTTTTGTAATGTCTTTACTAATACTTATCGTTACTAAACTATTCATTTAATAAACCTCCTAGAAAGTCATTATCGTTGTTTGGTGTGTATTCTGTTATCGTTGGCTCACTTGAATATTTTGATTCATTTCTCATCTCAGGCATTAATTTATGGACTACTTCATCTTCTCCATCTGATAACTTCCATAAATGCTGTCTTATTCCCCAATTGTCTTTTTTTAACTTTACCATTCTTAGCCCCTTTTGCATCTTTTCCATATCTACTTCATCATTATCATCTTTTATAAAGTCAAGCTCGTATCTTGCTCTCACTCCATCGTGAAAAGCTGTAGCTCCTCTTGAATTTCCATCTTTGTTAGCGTGATGAATTATAAGCGTTGTTATTTGTGCTTTCTTAGCCCACTCAGCGAACGATTGAATAAACACCCTAGCCTCACTATTGTCATTCTCGTTTCCACCGTAGAATGCAAGTAAAGGGTCAAAAACTGCAAAGTGTACATCATTTTTTATAAGAACCTCTCCAATTTTATTTATCTCTTCATAGTTTGCTTTAAAAACGCCGTTTTCTCTTTTTGCTAATTGCGGCGGCTCTTCTAGTATAAGTATCATGTTATCAAGTGAGTGTTCACTTACAAGCCCAGCTTTTACCATCTCATCAAATGTATATCGCACTTGACCTTTATAATCCTCAGTTAACCATAACGCTACATTATTTTCAGTTTCTTTTATAAATCTATCAGCCATTATTAAAGAACATCTTGTCTTACCAATACCACCTTTTGAACTTAAAAGAGTTACTGCATTTTTAGGAATCGGCATAAAGTCTTTTAAGATAAAATTCGCTGACTCAGATTTCACATTTCTTAGTATTTCAAATTTTAAAGACATACGTTTGGTTCTCTTTTAGCTTTTGATTTTTCTATTGGTGTATTTAAATATTCAGATAAATCCCCATTTAATAAACTTACCAAATGTTTTGTAAAAGTTTTTGTTTTTTTACATTCGTTAATATAATTCACAAGTATTTTTCTCATTTCATCTTCACTATGTTTTTTTAGATTCTTTTCTAAAGACTTACTTGCTTTTTGTTTGTCTCCAATTGGTCTGTCTGTGTTATCTTTGTACCATTTCCACATTGACTCAAAAAAAGAAGTGTATTTATTATTATCCTTTTCTTTCTCCTTATAGCTTTCTTTTTTCAATAAAGGGGGGTTATTTTTTTTAACTAAAGGGGGGTTATTTTTAGTAGGTCTACCCCCTTTTTTACCATTTATATAATTAGCTGTTTGGTTGTCTATTACTGGCTTTATAGCAGTAAATACTATCTTTGATAATCCACTTAGTTCTATATCTCTACCCTCAAATGAAGATATTAAAATCGCATCATAAAATGCTAGTCTATCTTCATCTGACATATCTTTTCCCGCTTCAAAAAAACTGCGGTAAAAATTGAATGTTTCTCTATTTTTCATTTAACATTGGTACTTTCATAATTTAAGAAAATTACAATTTTGCGAAGATGCAAAAAGGAGTTACCAGCCACTTTTTGTATTACTTCAAGTAAAGTTCTTTAAGGTTATCACTAAAAAGCGTAACCTTGGACTGGTAACCTTAAAAAACTTATAAAACCATTATACCAAAATTATTATAAAATGAGTATAAAAGTTAATATTGTTTACTATTTTAAATGTTTTATCATAACAAACACTAGTTTCGCTATAAGCAGGACTTCCACCTTTTTTAGTGTTGCTATTATGATAAATAAGTCTAGTTGGTCGCTAATTCGAGGAAGCGAGAACCTCATCTCTTTTTACTCTTTGGTAAATGAGTTGTTTATTATAAAACTTAAAAACCTTTATTGTCTTTAAGTGTTGGGTGGTTAATGGCATCCTTGATTTTTAAGAGTGTGTTCCATAACCTGTTCTTTTGTTAACCTGTTCTTCTTGGCAATCAATATTATAAAGTCGTCTACGCTAGGAAGTACAACTTTATAGTTTGAGTTTACTTTTAATCCTAATAATTTTGCTGTTTCTCTATCACATTCAGCACCACTACAATTTCTACAAATATGATATGTTGTGTATCCTATTCCTATCTGCATCACTTACTCCCTTTTAATTCATAAGTAGCATACTTCACAGGCTCGTTAAATTTATTAAAGCCTTTTGTTTGCAATGTGTTTATTTTGTAATACTTTCTTAATTTGTTGATAACGGACGATAAGCGGTAAACTCCCAAGTGTTGCAATGCAGTAAGTGGGTTTATTGTTTTATTCGCTTCTAGGTATGTTAAAATTCGTTTAACTTGTGGTTCTAGTTTCATACTTCTACCTTCATTCCATCTTCATCAACTGTATGACCGCAATGGTTACATACAAAAACAGTTTCTCCAAAATATCCTTCATCTATTCCCATTACTGTCATATGACACATAAAAACGTGCTTTTCTGCCCATTCTTCAAAAGCGTCACTTGTTGCTTTATTGTGTCCTTCGAAATCTTCAAAATCTTTATTTATTAGTGGTTCTAGTTTCATTTTTCAAACCTTTCTTATTATCGAATCAATTGTTTTTAAATCTTTTAGACTAAGAGTATTTAAATTAAAATATTTTATTTCTCGCTTTATATTGTTAAGCAAACTAGATTTTAAAAATTCATTTATTTCTTCTTTTGTTTTAATGTAGGCATAGGCACTTTCATTATTTTTTATTTTTCCTTGTACCCCATCTTTTCTATAAAAACTAAATCCACCACATTTAAAATATTTCTTAGTTATTTTATCAACTTTTAATATTTCTCTTTCAAGACTCCCTAATCTTCTTGATTGAATTTGTATTTTACTACCTACTTTTAATTTTTTAAATTCTTTCATCACTTCCCCTTTTCTTCGTGTGCTTTTATAAAGTGTGCTTTCATTGCATCGTATCTTTCTCTTACTTTTTTATCTTTACTGTTTTTATACGTGCCGATAGTTTTTCTATCGAGTCCGTATTTTTCTGCTATGTTTGTGTTAGTTGGTTTCATTAATCGAATAACCCTTGCCCTTCTAATTTTCTTTTTTTCATTTCTAAGTATTTTTTATATGCGTCCGTCTTGTGCTGAGTAAAACTTAATCCTTTCATCCAATAATCATTTCTTAATAAGCTTTTGCAAACTCTTCTCCATGATGGTACTTTCTTCGCCATTTCTAATTTTGCTTCTGCTTCATCTGGTATTCCATCTGGATAACCTCTTTCCTCCCACCAATTACAAAATGTCTTTATTTTTATTTCATAATGCTCTCTTGTTTGAGGGGGTAATGATTCTAAAAATATATTTGCAAAACTTTTCCAAGTATGGTTTTTTGGTTTTGTTATCTTGTTATAACCATTAATATTTCCACTTTCTTGAACATACAAGCTACCGCTATTTGCTCCACTCACCCTTGCTACTACTTTTGCCCATGTGTTTGGTTCTATTAAGTGGAATAACCATAATCCTCTCCTTTGATCATCTCCATAAGGTTGACATATTCTCTGTAAGGACAATGCTAGTCCAGCTTTGTTCATTAGCTCATAAAGTTCGTTATATCTCATGTCTCTATTTTTTGCGTGATATGTCCATATGTCTTGAGTTCTCCAATCATATATAGGATATGAGTTATAAACAGTTTCTGTTACTTTTGTTGTCCATTGCCATTCGTTGAATCTCACTTTTGTTGTACTTGCTATTGTTCTGAATCTATTTAGACTTTCATCTGTTCTAATACCTACGAAACAAGCAGTACTTTTTCCCTCACTAAACCAGTCGCCAAATTGAGGAACAAAATCTTCAAACTCCATACCTTTTTTAAAGAAAGGAAAATAATCTAAATCTGTTATTGAATGTTCCCAAGGTTGTCTTATCCAATCTTCTTTTTTGTCTTCATCCCAACATATCCATTGTGGTTCATAAACGGAAACAGCATTTCTTAAACTCAATGGTAAGCATATCCAATACACATCAAGTACATCTTTATATTGTGCTATCATTAATTCAGCGTGTTCCATTGTTAGCTGATATTGTCCCTCTAAATCAACTAGCAATAATCCTATTTTTCTATTTCTTCTTTGAGCTTCTTGTGCTACTAGATGCAACATTACTGTACTATCTTTACCGGCAGAAAAAGAGAGATATATCTTTTCAAAATTGTCAAAAGTATCTTTTATTCTTTGTACTGCACCATCTAAAACATTATAGTCTAACTGAATTTTTCCCATAACGACCCCTTATTTAATTCTTTATTTCGCCATTCTCTTAATATTTCTCTAGCTGTTTCATTTGCTTTTCTTTGATCTGTCTCATCTATATAACTCCAAGCATTACGAGTTACAAACGCAGGTGTATTATTTGCCATACAACAAGCACTTTGACCTATGTATGCTATTTTGTTTAATGAAGGATCAGTTAAATTCTGTTCACAACTGTAAACCCATTCTTTAATAACTTTTTCTGCATACTTTCTAAATTCTTCTTGGTCACTTAATAGCTTAACGCTTTTTTGTACATGATCAGAATAATCAGCACATACCGTGTCATAAAATCCTTTTTTATTGTCTTCCCATAAAGAGAAATGATGAAATATTTGCTTAATTGTTATCATCTTCCATTTCCTCTAATGTTTCAGCCTTCCATGCCATGCTAAATTCACTATCTGAAAACATTTCCATTAGTCCCGTAATCTGAGTAAGTCTTAACACTTCATCTTGATCCATTCCTAATTCTTTAGAAATTTTCTTATCACTCCAATTACGCTTTTTTAAATCAAGTACAATCTCTGCCATTGCTTCTACTTTGTGCTTTCCTCTTGCTCTGTTATGTCTAATTGTAGAAGCTATCCTATCATTTCTGCCCTCTCTATCTTCACTAACTGCAACTATTGGAAGATAACCATGTATTCTTTTTTGAATATCTTGACATTCTTTACCTACTCTATGTCTATGAAATCCATCAATTACTTCATTTTCTACAATGTCTGAATGCTGCCAAGTTACAATAGGTTGAGTAAATCCATCACTTGCGATAGATAATCTCAATAATTCCATTTCTGGAGGTGCTACACTATTTGGATTATATTCATTTGCTCCAACACTATTATTTTTAACCCATTTTACATAGTCTACAGGCTCACTTTTAAATGGACTTATTTCATGTATCATTTCCCTCATCATATTAATGCAGTCTACTTTTTCATCTAAATTAGAACTACTAACAGTTTTAAGTATTGCTTTAATTTGAATCTTAATTGTTTCTCTCATTTTATATCCTTATTTTTTGATAGTGTTATTATAGGGTAATATTTAACCATTGTCAAGAATAAAACATTAAAAAGGGAAAGAATTTACCAATTTGTGTTTTCGGAAATAAAAAAAGCTACTCGGTTAAAAGTAGCTTTTATAATTCAAGTTAAGAGAGCTTGAACACATCAAAAGTTAGAGATTTTAAATAAAGATATACTAAATTAACAAGGGTATGCTAATGAAGTAAGTTATTATATCTAAATTATTGATTTGTGTCAATATTAAACTGATGCTCGATACAAATTGCACGGTCAGGAAATGACACTTGTAACATTTTAGACTGGTACACTATTATTGATACTAATACTAAAATAGTAGAAATGTAAATTTTACTTTTATTGTTATTCCATTTTTCTTTCATTATACGCTCCTCGCTCTGTTTTTCCAACCTTTTAAGTTGTGAGCTAGTCTTGGATTTTTTGCTATTCTTTCATAGTTCTCTATTTCTATTTCGTCAAATTCTTTATCAAATGCTATTGGGTCATAGTCATTTAAATATTTAATTGTTATATTTCCTATGATTCCATCATCTTTAACCCCTATTAGCTTCTGTGCAAGTTTAATAGTGTTTTTGCTATCTATGTTAGTAGCAGATATAAAAAGCTCGTTAGCGGTGTTCTGATGGACAATTTCTCCTAGTCTGTTTTTATCCCAGTAGTGAGCTTTAAAGCCTTGTAATATTTGTGCTTGTATTTTCACATCTTTAATAATTAAATTAGAAGCCATTGCAAGGTTACCACTACACATAGAGATTACCCTATCTACGAAATCCCAGTCTAATGTTTTAGGATGCCATTTTCGATAAATTCCTGCAACCGTTAAAGAATCCTCGCCTTTATTTTTATGGATGAATTTGTCGGGATTATTGCTAAACTCACGACCCATTAATATTTTATAAGCGTGTATATAATCAGCCATTATTTACCTTTATGTGCATTAATACCATTTACACCGAAACTTGCACCTACAATCGCTGTAAACATTGTAGTTATAGGAATGAATAAACCTGTTAAATTACTAATCGCTTTTTCTATTTGTGTTATATTTCCTATTTCAAAAGAAAAACATATTAATAATCCCATAGTACATAAGATATAAAGCATATATAAATTAGATACTTTTCTGCTTATGTCTCTCCTCATTAATCCATTTGGATCAAGTGTCTTAACCATTAAGGCACTTGCTTCTGCTTTTTCCATATCTGTATCAATCCATTCTTTAGCAATAGTTTCTACACTCTTAGCTACTGTACCTCCAAATATATCCCAAAATGCCATCTTAATCTCCTAATGCCTTATTCGTATGTCCTATATCATTCCAAGCTTTTATTACTTTATCCGCTATTGGATACACGACTTCCTTATTTTCGCTTGCCACTATCCCTAAAGAAAAACTTAAAAATGATGCTAGTATCAAAACAGTAAAAAACCATTTACCTATGTGCTTATGGATAGATTCTAATATTTCATAATTACTCTTATGGTGATTATATTCAGAAGTAATTCCGTTTTGTATATCAGTTCTAGCATTAGACACATTTTCGTTTGTGTTAATTTGCGACTCTCTAAGCGATAAGAATTGCTCTTTTACAGAATCGGGATGTAATACACTATCTAAAGCCTTTTTTAATTCTGCACACCCTTTGCACTCTTCTTTTTTAAAAGCTTCTATTTTTTCAATAGAAGCTGATTCTATTATTTTCTCCAACTCACTCAAATCTTCATCATTAAACTTTTCTTCTACTGCTTCATCTCTTGGGATTTTTTTAATTTCTTCTTCGATTATAGTTTCTATATCTTCTACTGCTTCATCTTGAATAATTGGAGCGTCTTCTAATGGAAGTGATATAGTTTTTTTAATCATCTCTTCTTTTTCTTTTGCAAGTTTTGCCTCAAGTTCTTCTTTTAAAGACATTATTCAATCTCGTTTGCTATTACATAGGCTCTTGCACTTGCTCTTTCATTAGTAAGCTGTAATTGTTCTTCTGTTGTCATTGATGCAAAATAATCTACAGTCATTTTAAAGTCGGTTTTGTTTAAAAAGGCTTTAGCATCTAGCACTTTTTTAGCTATTAACTCTGCTTCTGTTTCTTTAATAATTGGATATGAAAAAGAATCTCCAACCTTTTTCATTCCACCAAACACATTATCGTTTACTTCTATATATCCATCTTCTTTTTTATATGCAATATGATCTACTATATCGTTTATAATTTTTGCAAATTTCATATTATCCTACCTTCCAAATTTTCACATCTGAATAAATCTCTTGTGTTCCTAAATTTCCTGCAACTCCAAAGCCATTACCGAGGATATTACTAGCACTACATATATTTTGTATTTCAATAGTCTTAGTATTATTTAGTGTAAACCTTCCATTCATTTTACAATCAGATTGACTAATATTTACATTAAAATAATTATATGCGTTTCTACCCTCAATTATAGTTGTTGAATCTGTTATGTTTCTTAACCTTAATTTAGCATCTGAAACCCTGTGCACAGGACAAGATGCATCTATTAAGTATTCTCCTGCTGGTAGTGTGATTTGATTTGAAGACAATGATGCACCTGAAATATCATTTACTAATATTGTATTTAAAACTCTTGGTATCCATGTTAAGCCTGGTGTAAAATTACCACCATTTGTTCCTAGTGGTTTTTGGTCTTGAATGTGTAGTAAATTTGTTTTTAGTGCTGCTGTTAAATTATTCAAAGATAACTTTTTTAAATCTCCACCTGCTTCTTGAATGACTAAATTATCTGTAACAACTGGTGTTGTTTTATCGGTTAAACCATTAATATCTCTATTAATATAACTTCTTTCTAACTTCCTTAAATCATACCATTGAACAAAATCACTCACGTTTAAAGCTACTACGAAATCAACTGTAACACCATCGACATTAAGAGTATAATCAGTATCTTTAATTAAAAAAGTACCGTTTTTATATACCTGAATATCTGTATTGCTTGTAGTTGTAATAAATGTTTCCCCACCAGTTGCTGTATACTCTTCGTATGTTGCAATAGGAGAAGACGGCACTACTTCTTCATCGAAATATTTAAGCCATCTATATACATTATTCATCCAATGGTTAAATGTCTCAGCATCAGGTTTTTCAAAAATTGACCCTGAATATACCCACCCAGTTGTTTTTTGTGTGATACTTGGCTCTAATACTCTTTCTTCTGCGGTATCCCAAAGAGGAAGTACTGTTGGTTTTGGCATGTTTTCCCTTTTTTATTTTAATTATAACTAAATTACTGATGACAAATAGCCACCGCTTTCTTCATTATTCGCATCTCCAAATCCTAAAGCCGTGTCGTCTCCTTTAAACCCGAAAGCACCATTTTCGCTAAACGATACATATTTAGGCTCTTCTATGCACAAAGTAGTAGGGAAAATTTTTAATATTTCTCTTTCAAATAAGAAAAATTCTCTACCTATTTGATACATAGGCTTTAAGTTTTCGATTAAGAAATAAGACACTTTTGCATTAAATAATGTACTTAATATTTCAAGCGTACTATCTACATTTAAAGAACTGTTATTTCTTAATATTTTTGCTTTTAATAATATCCTATAAATATCATCATTTACTGGTGCAAAAAGTACAGGAAAAGCGGTGCTTAAAAATCCACCGCTTTCTTCATTGTTCGCATCTCCGAATGTTCTCGAAGTTGGATCACCTGCAAAGCCAAAATTTCCATCGTTGCTTGGCTCTCCATTAGGTCGTGAATATCCTACAATCTCCCCTATCCCATCAAGCTGTTTTCCAATTGCTGTATTCAACCATCTTTTAGTAATTAAATCACATTGAGACTTTTCTAATTCATCATCTATAAAAGCTTCAATAGTTCCATTAATAGATGTAGAGTATTTAAACTGTTCAGGAAGTCTTTCTTTTATAGTTGGCTGATAATTTGTAAATCTGCATTCCATTATTTCTCCTTAGCTTACATTTACTATTATATTAGCTGCATCAAATAAAGATGTTTCTGTTATGCCGATAGGAATATTTACAGTTGTTATAGGACTAGCAGTTAAACCCATAAATATTTCAATATCTACTACTCCCTCTACAGTATTTATAGGCGTGTAAAATCTACTTAATATAACTTCTTTGTTTATATTGAAATTACTATCTCCATACAATGCTACTGCATCTTTTACTTGTTGTTCTCCGTCAACTGGGAAACTTGAATTTGCTGTTATATTTATTTCAAAATAAATAGGAATTTCTGTAGGTCTTGAAAAATTAACATTTTGTAAGTCTCCTTGTTCATCTGTTACTTGTTCTGTAATTGCTCCAAAACTATCTATTCCTTGTGGTGTGTTTTTCCAAATAATTTCAGCTATTTCTGTATTTGTTCCACCCTCTACAACTGATAAGAATTGATGTGCAGGGATTCCATTTTCTGCTATGTTTGTTTTATTTTCAATTACTTTAGCATCTGTTACATCTGCTAATTCTAATAATTGTCCGTAAAGAGAATCAGCATTATTTTTACCTTTTGCTGCAACTGACACCTTGTATCTTGTTCTAAATTCTTCGTAAGTTTCATCTGCTTGCCTTGTGATACCGATAAACTCTCCTACATTATCAAGGCTTTTTCCTTGTGCTACTGATGGATACATAGCATTATATACGCCCTCTATACTTTCCCACAATAAGGCTTTTTCCTCTGATTCTATACCTACTATAACACCGAATACTGATTGAGGTATAAATGAAATATCCTCCCCTAGTGCATCCCTTAATTTAGCTTCTGTTTCTTCTTTTATTACAGATAAACTTTTCTTTTTAAATCCATCTATGCCTAATCCATATATCATACTGTTACTCCTATTGAACTTTCT
>Ga0193962_1000145_pt1 | contig 30604 bp, 29 predicted proteins | sample FB_5_MG_FD_140335 | JGI IMG/M metagenome (GOLD analysis project Ga0193962, IMG submission 140335) | Microbial mat bacterial communities from the Broadkill River, Lewes, Delaware, United States - FB_5_MG | ecosystem: Environmental > Aquatic > Freshwater > River > Microbial mats | place: USA... | reverse complement strand
TTACAAACATATGAAATTATTTCTTTTTTTGCATCTGATTCTCAAAAATTATTTTTAACATATCAAATAGCTCAAGTAAAGAAATCAGCTAACTGTATTAATTGAACTTCTTTTGAACAATATGATTGTACATGTTTTATATTTGAGTCAGAATATCTTTTTTCTAAAACTATACCTAAAAACCTTTCTAAATCTTTAAGTCTATTTTTATCACTATTATCTTTATTATCTAAAAATAAATAATAAAGTGAGTTATTTTTAAATTTATATTGTAATAATTGATACGCAAATTTGTAAAAAGCTTCTTCCTTATCTCATGAATGAAAAATATCATAAGCTACTCTTGTCTTATCAACAACTATAGAATGAAATTGTAATAATTCATCACTATATCCAAAAAACAAATCAATAATTTCTTTTCAAAAAGGTAAAAGTTTTTTATTAAATTTAGACCATTTTAACTCTGCATAATAATTATGTTTTTTCCTTATTTCTTTTATCTTAACTTTTAATTCATCTCTTAATTCTCTTTTAATAAAAATTCCACCAATAATCATAAAATCATTTTTAGGATTATCAATACTACTTTCATCAATGTAAATATTATATTTATGCATAATTTAATCTTATTATTATCTAAATAAATATAACTTTTAAAATACAAAAAGCAATCTTATGTTCTCAATAAATAGCCAATATTAAATCTATATTAAATAATTAGATTTTTTAGACATAAAAAATACCCTTATTTTAAAGAGTATTTTTAGGCAATAAAAAAGCTGGACTACGGTGCAACGTAATCCAGCTTTTTACTTTAGGTTTATTTGTAATGGTGGGTCATCCGGGGCTCGAACCCAGGACCTTATCCTTAAAAGGGATCTGCTCTACCAACTGAGCTAATAACCCTTTTCTTTCTAAAGCTTGTGTATTCTAGTTAAAAAAAGATGTATTGCAAATCTTTTTTTAACTTTTTTATACTTTATTTATTTTATACTAAATTTTACGCTTTGCTTTCAGCATCTTTCAATCATACTCTACTATATTTGTTACATCATTTCAATCAAAAACAAATAGGTCTTCTCAAATTTTTAAATCAAAATCTCAAGTAACTCTTAATCAGTTATTAATTTTTTCTAAAACACTATCTTCCAAAGTTATAAAACTTTTATTTTTAAATAATTCTTTTACGTCTAATGATTTAGTTTCATCAAAATCATCTAATGTTTGTCATAAAGAAATATCTAATGCTCAGATTTGTGTTCTTCTAAGTTTTGTTACATACCCTCATGTTCAAAGTAATTCTCATAAATCAAAGGCAATACTTCTTATATATGTTCATGCAGTTACAGTAGCTCTAAAAGATGCTTCGGGGTATTTAAAATCTAGTAGTTCTATATTTTTAATAGTTACTTCTCTAGACTTCATATCGAACTCTTCTCATGCTTTGATTCTTTCAAGAGCTTTTTTCCCTCATAGTTTTAATGCAGAATACTTAGGTGGAACTTGAGAGATAGTTCAAGTAAAATTTTCATCTAATAATTTTTGAATTTTTTCTCTTGTAATCTCTTTACTTGCTTTTTGTTTACTTTCTTCTGAAATAAACTCTACATCTGTTCATAGGTCAAAAGATTCACTTACTCCGTCAAATTTTACACTAAACTCATATTCTTTTGTATCTTTTTCAAAATAAGGAATAAGTTTAGTATATTTTCAAACAGCAATTAAAAGACCTCCTGTTGCCAGAGGGTCTAAAGTTCAAGTATGTCACATTTTAGAGGTATTTAATTTTTTTCTAAGTACTCTAATAACATCAAAACTTGTTAAATCTAATGGTTTATCTATTAAGTAAAATTTCATTTTATAAGTCGTAGTCAAAATTTACAGGGCTAGAGAAAAATCTAGGAGTTGTGTCTATTCATAGTTCAGGTTGAATAAAATCAAACTTTTTAAAGTTGAAGTAACCTAGGTCTAAGAAAACTTTTCAAACCATATCACTTTTTGAAATATATTCTGATCTTCAAATACAATTTGAAAAACATTCTCTTGAATCAGTCGAATGATTTCTGTTGTCACCTATAACAAAATATTGATCATTTCATAATTGATATTGGTGTGAAGATTTACTTGATCATACAAATGTGTATCAATTGTTTTCTTCATTTAAATAATCTTCTTCTAGTTGTACAAATTCTTCTTTTCAGTCTGTTTTAATAAAAACATTCCCATCGTCTATTTTTACTGTATCACCTGGAACTCAAATAATTCTTTTAAGAAAGTATTTTTTTTGTTCACTAACATAAGGTTTAAATACAATTACATCTCCTCTATCTGGTTCTCAAACAAGATATGATAATCTATCTACAATTATAAATTCTCTATCGTAATATGATGAATACATTGATTGACCACTTATTTGAAATGGCATAGCTACAAAACTTCTTATAACTACTACAATTATAACAATAATCACTAAATCTTTTAAAAAATCTATAATTTCAGATGAACCTCACTTATTAAAATCGAAAATCATATCACACGGTTATTAATATTGTGCTAATTATACGATATAAAAAATAAAATCAATAAAAAAGTACTTATATAAGTACTTTTTTATTATTTATCATCTTCTGTTTTTAACCAGTCTGGAACTTTCATTCCATCATCCCAAAGTTCTGTTTCTTCAGGTACAGAACTTTCATCTTTTTTAGCTTCATCTTTTTTAGTAGTTCCCTTTTTAGCCACGGCTTTAGGTTTTACTATTTCTTCTTTTTTATCATCTTTTACTACTTTAGAAGTATTAGCTTTAGCTGGAGTTTTTTTAACTGCAGAAGTTTTTTTAGTTTCAGTTTTCACTTCTTCTACCTTTTTAACTTCTTCTGTTTTTTTAGTTTCTGCAACTTTTTTAGCTTTAGTTTCTACTTTTTTAGTTTCAGTTTTTTTCTCAGTTTTTGGTTTTTCTTCAGCTTTTGGTTTTTCATCAAAGCTTCATTTTAACCAATCTGGAATATTATCATCATCTTTAGTAGGAGCTTCTTCTAACTTAGTAAACTCATCTAATTCTTCTTTAGTTTCAAGTTTTGGTTCTTCTTTAGTTTCAGTTTTTTTATCAGCAGGAGCTGTTTCTTTTTTATCTAATGGTTTAGTTATTGTTTCTTTTTTACTTGTTTGCTTTGTTTGTTTAGTTTGTTTCACTTCTTTAGCTTCTACTTTTTCTTCCTTAGATGGAACATCAAAACTTCATTTTAACCAATCTGGAATATCTCAATCTTTTTTATCTTCCTCTATATTGGTTTCTTCTTTTTTTACAGATTCTTCTTTAGATTTTACTTCCTCAATAGGTTTCTTTATTTCTTTTTTAGATTCTTCTTTTATAGAATTATCTTTTTTAGGTTCTTCAAAACTTCATTTTAACCAATCTGGAATTCAAGAATCATTACCTTTATCAGCAATAACTTTTTCTTCTTCCTTTTTGTTTTCTTTTACAGGAGTTTTTACTTCTTCCTTTTTAATTTCTTCTTCTTTTGGTTCTTCTTTTTTTGCCTCTTCTTTGATTCAATCATCAACTGGATCTTCTGAAAAGTTTCATTTTAACCAAGCAGGTATTTCTCAATCTTTTTTATCTAATGGTTTTTCTTCTTCTAATTTTTCTTCTTCTATTTTTTCTTCTTTTTCTTCCTTTATTTCATCTACTTTTGTTTCCTCTTTCTTTTCAAATGTATCTTCGATAAGTGGTTTAGATAAGATATCTTCATTTGTATCTCAATTGAGAATATCTTTTTCGTCTTCTTTATCTAAAGATATTTCAGAATCCATACCAAGTATATCATCAAATTCTTTAGTATCATCTTTTCTTACTTTTTTTCAAGATGTTTTTTCTGTTATAAAATCTGAAAATGATTTACTTTTATCATTATTTACTATTTTATAATAAAGAAAGAATAATCAAATAGCACCTATAAATAACAAGATAATAATAAACACAATCCATAGAAAACTTAATATAGTATCAATAACTTTGTTCTTTGAATCATTATCATTTTTTTCTTCTATTACAACTTCTTTTTCTTCAACAGGTATATTAGAAACTGAACCATAAACAAAAGTGTTTAATATTGCTTTGAAATCAGTTTTTTCTTTAACTGTCATAGTTGTATCAGTAGCAATATTTTCAAGAATTTGTTTACCTAATTCTTTATTTTCATCAATATTTGAGTTTTCTCAAATAACATCTAGTTTTGCAACTAATAAGTCATAACAAGTTACTTTTTCTTCACCTATATTTAACTCAGTTCAATCTATACATTTAATATTTTTTGGTATAAGATTTTTAAGAGCAGTGTAAGCAATTGCTTTTTCCCCTTTATCATTTTCTCATTCTATAAGTAATGATTCTAAAAGATCAATTAACTCAGTTCAACCTGGAATAGCTATTTCATCTATAAATCATTCGAACTCTAGTATAATGTTAGTTTTTTCTCTATCATCATTCCATTCTTCTTTAAGTTTTTGAACATACATTAATCACTTTAATTTATGTTCTTTTGGAAAGTTTCAAACAGCTTGTTTTAGTTTTTCTAATTTAACTTTAACTGAATTAGAAACTCAATCAAAAACTATACTATTTATATCTATTTCTTCTTCTTCTATGTATTCTTTAACTATTTTAATATCTCTAGCTTCAATAACTTCACCATTTATATCTTTAGTATAAAGTCTTATTGTTTGTTCTCTATATCTATCTAATTCTACTAAGATAGATTCTCAAGAGAAGTAATTATTTTCATTTTTATTATCTTCATCATCATCATCTCATCCATTTAAATCTGAATCAGATTCTATATTAGAATCAATAACATAATTAGCTATTTCTCAGTTATTTGCTCATAGATAAACATAAAGATTTTTAAGATCATCTTTAACAGTTATTGTATTTTCTTCTATATCAAAATTAGAAAATACTATTAAACCATCTTTTTTAGTAGCAATAATATTAGAATAATCTCTAACTACTTTTTTAGTTATTTCTTTTACTTTTGTTCATTCAGTTAATTTTAGTTTAACTAAATGAATATTTTTACCATCATCATAAGTATGATTAACAGAACCTTTAGTTAAAACTTTAACTCCATCTCAGAAATCCCACTCATAATTTGCATTTTGACCTAAACTATTATCAAAGAATATAAAATCTTTTCAAATAGATACATAATCAAAATCTGGTTTTAAAATATTAGAAACATTTACTGTTAATGATTTGGTATTTGAAAAACCTTTATACTTAACTTTAACTTTTGCATGTTTTTCACCAGATGTTTTATATTTATGAGAAACTATATTAGATGTAGTTTCTGTATCATAGAATCAATCTCAATCAAAGTCCCAAGAATATTTAACTTTTTTATTTAAACTATGACCTAAAATATTTTCAACATTTGATGTAAATGTAACTTCTTCTCAGATAGAAACAGAATTATCATCAACAGATAATCCAACTAAAGGAGTATTTACATTATCACCTGTTAGAGTAATAAAATATTTAGAACCATTTATTGTTTCTGAATTTGATCTTGCTTCATTGTTATCTTTCATAACAACTACAAAATAATAATTTCATGTTACTTTTGGTATAACAAATGAAGTTGAATTACTTTTAGTAGCTCTAAAGTCTTGAGGTTCAGGATCAATATCCGTATAGTAATACCATAAATATGATTGAATTACACCATCTTTATCTTTTGCTCCTAAAGCTGTTACACTAACAACAACTGGATCTGTTTCAGCATTTTGAACTCTAACATCTAAACTAGATAATGTAGGTAATATATTTTCAACTTTTATATTTATAGTTTTAACTGATTCTTTTCAATTTTTATCACTTTTAACTACAAGCTTAACTTTTTCACATCAAATTTCATCAAATTTTTTCGAGAATGAATTTGTGCTATAAAGAGCATTTCAAATTTTCCATGAATAACTTAATCATGTACTTTCTCAAGTAACATCAATACTTTCATTTCAAGAAAATGTAAAATTATCAACTCTATTTAATATATATGCTCATTCACCGTTACAAACTCAATCTTTATACGATACATTATTTGATTTATTGTCTACTAGAGTAATAAATGCATATGGAGAATCTGTATCTCAAATATATACACTTTTATCAAAATTATTTTCGTTATCATTTTCATCGATAACTTTTAATTTAACATTATATACTCATGATTTTTTAAATACATGATTTATATTTTCTTCTTTTCATCATTCAACAATTCCATCTCCAAAATCCCACTCAAAGAATTTTGCTTTTGGTGAATCTGAAACAAATCTTACCATTTTTTCTCTTTGAACAACTCTAGGAAAAGCATAAAATTCTACTGATAAAACTGATTTAACAGTAACTTTATCTTTCTTTTGAGATGTAATATCATCTGGGTCTGTAACTTCTAAGACAACTGAGTGATCTCCAATTGAAGAAAAAGTAAAGAAACCATTTGAACCATTAAAGTTTGGTTTTTCTAATTCAATTCTTTGTCCATTTATAACCCAACTATAATCTAATTTTCATTCATCTGAAAAATCAGGATCATAAGATTTAGTTGCATCTAAAAATACAGTATTTGGTTTATTTGGATATGGAATCGAATAATTAAAATCAGCTTCTGGAGCTCTAGAATTTATATATATGATTTTATTATCTGTATCTGTTTCTCAAGATGGTTCTGTTACAAATAATTTCACATTATATTTACCTTTATTTCTAAAAGAATATGTAAATGTAGATGCTGTTTTACTTAAGACTTCAATATCATTAGTTGTGTCTATTATTCTCCATGAGTAAGTTAAATCATCATCATTTCAAGTAGGATTTGCAGTAAATGTAAATTTATCTCATAAATATCATTCATCATTTGATGCACTAATTGTTGCAATAGGATTATGTATTCTTAGAGTGAATTCTCTTGTTACAGTTTTACCTTCATTAGTTCTTAATTTTAATGAAACATTAAATTCTCATTCTTTTGCATAAGAAACTCTTTCCATTTTAGGAGATCATGAATAAGTTTTTGTAACTCAGTTACCAAAATCCCATTCAGTTTTTGTAAATTTAGTACCTGATGTTGGAGTAGAACTTGTAGCATCAAATAATAATCAATATCTTGCTTCATCTGGAGTAAATTTCAATTCATCTTTTTGTCTTAATGAATCAGAATTAACTTTTAATATAACAGATGCTATTTTTTCTTTTACAATAATATTTGCTCTAGAAGAAAATGGTAAAACATCAGTAAAACCTAATGAATTTTTATGATTAGAAGTAACATCTAAAAATACAGAATAATTTCATTCTTCTTTAAATATATAAGTTAAAGAAATTTTATTTCAAATAACTCTTCTTTTTCATCATTCATTTATCCACCATGTATAATTATAATTTTCTAATTTTGTTCAAGTTGGATCTTTTACATTTCATCTTAAAGTAACAGTTAATGGAGCATTCCCTGTTGATGGATATGATTCAACTGTACCTGAAACTTTTTTAATTGTAGTTTTATTAAGATAGTTTTCTATAGATTTAGCAATAGATTCAAAATTTGATGAATTTTCTGGATATTTTATACCTTTTTCAATTGAACTTTTCAAATAATTATAATAGTTCTTATTTGATAGACTATCTGGAAGATAATTTAGCCCTTCTTTGGCATAAGTTAAAATCTTGTTTGCAGTATAAGCATCAATTTTTCATTCAACTTCAAACTTATTCCTTAAATCTAGGTATTTATCTGTGATTCTATACCTATATTCATTAAACGTGTTTAAATCAACAACACTTAATGTAGTATAAGATTCCTCATCATTAGCAGTATAAGCCAAGTCTGAATTCACAGTAAGAGCTGAGAATAAGAATAATGTAATTAAAACTTTTTTAAACATATGTATAATTTAACAAATACTTTATTTAATCTCATATTATCACAATAAAAAATACAGGGCAAAAATCTATAGAGGATAAAAACAAAAACATCTTGACTTTTTTATTTTTTATACCAATTAGATATACCTTTTATACTCACTTTAGTATTAAAACTTGATTTAAGCATTTTTCTATATATAATAAAAAATAGAAGTTTATTTTAAGTAAATTTCTAAACTATATTTATTTTATTAGTACAACATTATGGACTTAAACAAAGCGCAAATTATTGGTAGAATTACACAAGACTTAGAATTAAAACAAACTCCTAATGGACAAAGTGTTATAAGCTTTTCAGTAGCAACAAACAGAAACTGGAATGACTCTAATTGAATGAGACAAGAACAAGTAGAATTTCACAATGTAGTTTTATGGTGAAAACTAGCTGAAATAGCATGAGAATATTTAAATAAATGAAGTAAACTTTTTCTAGAATGAAGACTTCAAACTAGAACATGGGAAGCACAAGACTGAACAAAAAGATATAAAACAGAAGTAGTATGAGAAAATATGATAATGCTTGATTCTAAATGAGACTCAAGTAATACATCAAGTAATAATTCTTTTGATTCTAACTCTACTCCAGCTGTAAAAAAATCAACTCCTAAAAAAGAAGAAGAAATATCAATTGAAGATATTCCTTTCTAATATCATTATTTTAAAAAAGTCCTACTATTTAGGGCTTTTTTAAACTTTACAAAATAAGATTTTTTTATAAAATCTTTTCTATAATTTTAAAAATTTAATAAAAACTAGATGGATTTATATAGTGTATTATGAATTGAAAAATCAGCATCAAATGATGAAATAAAAAAAGCATATAGAAAGAAAGCAATGCAATATCATCCAGATAGAAACTCATGAGATAAAGATGCAGAACAAAAATTTAAAGAAATAAACGAAGCGTATTCAGTACTTTCAGATGATTCTAAAAGGAAACAATACGATACTTTTGGTTCAACTTGATGAGCAGCAGGATGAAATCCATTTTGATGAGGTTTTAATGGATCTAGTGTAGACGTAGATCTTTGAGATATATTTGAATCATTTTTTGGATGAGGTTTCTGATGAGGAGGAAATACTAGAAAAAGAAAAACTGAATTTCCTTGAGAAGATTTAGAGTATTCAATAAATGTAGATTTAAAAACTAGCATATACTGATGAAAAGAAAAAATTTCATTTAACAAAAAAGAACATTGTTCTACTTGTAATTGAGAATGATGAAGCGGTAAAAAAACTTGTTCTAAATGTTCAGGTTCTTGAAAAGTCACTCACACATCACAAAGTATGTTTTGAATGATACAACAAACTATAACTTGTGATGCATGTTCATGATCATGAGAAATATTTGAAAATAGTTGTGATTCATGTCATTGAGAAAAAAGAAAAGTTATAAAGAAAGAAATTGACCTTGATATCCCTGCATGAATTGATAATGGGATGGTTATTAAAATGACTTGAGAATGAAATCATTGAGTATGAACAAATGCAAAATGAGATTTATATATTAAGTTCTGAGTAGATACTGAAGAAAAATGATTAAAAAGAGATTGAGTGAATCTTCATTATGAGATAGAAATTGAACTTGTAGAAGCAGTTCTAGGTACAACTAAAGAAGTTAATATACCAGTTATTTGAAAAAGAGTAATAGATATAAAATCATGAACTTCTCATTGAAATATAATAAAAATTTCTTGAGATTGAGTAAAATATATTGATAACGATTCAAAATGAGATTTATTTATAGAAATAAGTCTAAAAGTACCAAAAAAATTAACTAAAAAAGAAAGAGAATTATATGAAAATATAGCTAAAGAAAAGAAAATTGACGTTAATAAATGATGAGTATTTGAAAAAATATTTGGTTAAAAACAATAAAACTCCTAAAATACATAGGAGTTTTTTATTTAGAATAAATAATAAAAATGAATAAAAATAAAATAATATCTTCTACTATAATAATAGTATTTTTTATACTGATGACTCTTTTTTATTGAAATGAATATTTTACATTTCATAAAAATAAGTTTGAAACAAATAAAATTAATTCATCTTCAAGTGAGAGCGCAAAAGATTTTTCAATAGATAAAATAAAAGAAATAGAAAATATAAGTTTTGATTATTCCCCTTCTAAAGAATTGAAAAATAAAATTGTTGAAAATATAGATAATGCTGAAGAATATATATACCTGGAAATATATATGTTCACTGAAAAAGATATCAAAAATGCAATAAAAAGAGCATTTGATAGATGAATAGAAATAAAAATTATTTTAGAAAAAGACCCTTACATGGCATATTCTATAAATGATAAGTTTTATAATGAACTAAAAAAGAAGTGAATAAATGTAATATGGTCAAATGATAAAAACTACTCTCTAAACCATTCTAAGATTTTAATTATTGATTGATTATCAACTATTTCAACATGAAATTTTACTTATTCTACATTTACAAAAAATAGGGATCTTTTTCTTTTCATTGATGATGATGAAATAAATAGAAAACTTATTGAAAATTTTAACAATGATTTTGAATGAATTAAAAAATCAATTTATCATGAAAATTTAATCCTATCTCCTTTATATTCTAGAGATAAAATTCAAAAGTTATTACAATCTGCAGAAAAAGATATTAAAATATACATCCAATATTTTAATGATGATGAAGTAAGAAACTTATTAATAAAAATTAAAAAAGAAAAAAACTTAAATATAACTGCGATAATACCTAAAACAGCAGCCGAAGATGAAGAGACAAAAGAACTAATCAAAAGTTGAATAAATATAAAAATAATACCTAAATATAAAATGCATTCAAAAGCAATTCTTATAGATAATAATGTTTTATTTATTTGAAGTGTTAACTTTTCAAGTTACTCATTTGATAAAAATAGAGAGATATGAATTTTATTAAAAAATAAGACTATAATAAATCAATTTTTAAAACTATTTAATAACGATTTAAATAATTAAAAAACCTTGTAAAAAAGCTAAAATCAATATAATAATTGAAATATATCTTTAATAAATTTTAAAGTGATTTCATTTAACAAAGTTTTCTTTATAATTATTACTATTGTAATATTTTGGGCACTTATTTATAACACATATTTTACAAGAAGTTTAACTAGTTTTTCAGAGCCTTATTATCAAGATAGTGAGGCTTGAGTTTACAATTTAGCTAAAAACGGTAGCGGAACTTTTGATATTAGCAATATTGAAACTGATTCATGGACAAAAGTAAATTATATAAATGTCTTTGATAAAGTAATAACTTATGATTCAACCCTAGAAATAGATAATAATATTATAACGTTAGAAAAATGATTATTCATTGTTAATATTTCTGAGTTAAACAATGAATATATAATAAAATGAGAATGATTTTCAATAAATACAAATTGACCTACTTCTTTATATATAGACAACTCTTGAAGTAGGACTAATATTTTTTCTCTAAATTCAATAGTTAAATTAAACCTTATAGATGTTAATAACGATGAAGTTGTTAATACATTATATTTATACCCTCATGAATATTTAATATTTTCTCCTAGTAAGAATAAGTTTATTAAAAATTGAGATATTTCTTTAATAAATAAAACTCTATCATTAAATTATTTTGGTGAAAGAATCATAAATGACTCTGTATTAAATGAATCTTTTAAAAATATTTTCCTTTCTAAGGCTGATTCAAAAAAGATTACAACAGTAGAAAATATTTTCATATATTTACTTGATAGTAATAAAAAAGAAAAAACTATTCTAGATAGTTTTAAATCAGATAAATTTTGAACAATAATATGAGAAAATCTAATCAAAGAATATAATAATTTATTTTTAAATGATTCTAAAAAAGTAATTTATTATAAAAATCTTATATTAAGAAATATCTGATATGTTATAAATTCTAATAAAATTAATGACTCTAAAAATAACTTTCTTATTGAATCATTAGAAGAATTAAAAGTATTAAGTGAAAAAGATTACCAAGAAATGAAAGATATAATTAATTATTATTCATTTCTAGTAATTAATTGAAATAAAGATGATACTGCTTCAAAAATAAATTTTTCAAAAATTGTAAATAAACTAAATTGAAAAACTTTTGTATATAAAGATAAATGATTTTTAGAAATAAATGACTTATATTTCAAATATGATTTCTATTGAGATGAAGAAATCTATAATAAATTAAGTGATTTTAATAAAAAACATATAGAAGATTTAGAAAGTGAAAATGAGATTAGTTATTTTATTTTTTATCTAAATAAAATAATTACATATAACTTTCAATCAATTAAATGAAAAGATATTGAAAATATACTAAATATATTTGATGATTATATTAAAATAAGTCTTAAATATTATTCTAGTGATAATACAACAAGAATTAGGACCTGAATTGAGGAATATAATGATATATTAAAAAGTTTGGTTTTAAGTATAAAAAACAATTATTTTATAGAAAATATTGATGATAAAGATTTATTAAAGCTTAATAATAATATTGTTATTAATATTGATAAAATCAGAACCCTGGAAAGTAATATTGATAGCATTTTAAAATATTATAATAATAATCAATATTTGCTTACTAAAAGAAGTAAAGATATAAATATAAAAGCTAATTACAATGACTCAAACTCACTATTTAAACAGTATTTCTTAGCTATAAAAGATTACGATAGATATACTGCTGAATACTGAGAAACTAATAAAGACTTTATATTTTGAGAAACTGTAGATTGAGAAAACAACCAAGACACAAGTATAACTAAATGAAATGCAAGAAGATATTTATCTCAATTTAAGTATTTAGATTATAGTAAACTTGTAATTGAAATAAAAGATTTTGAGTATTGTGAATTCCCTAGTGAAGAAATAAAAGATGATGAAGTAAAATTTCCATATTGTTACCAAATAAATAATTTAAAAGTTTGAAGTTGAGTAGAAATAGATTTTTTATTACATCCATTTAATTACAACAATATAAACCATTTTACAATTAATGGTGATTCAAACTTAAATAAATGATCATATAAGTTAGATAATGAAGAGCTAAATATAGAAGAAAAATTAAAAAGAATGATAAGTACTGAAGATGCTGAAAGATATAGTTTTGAAAACTTTTTCTTAAATGTTTTTAATCCTCCTAAGTATATTACAGAAGAAATAGATATTGACGATAACCAAGATGATAACGATCCTTTTGAAGATGAAAGTATTATAGTAAAAGTATTTAAACAAAATAAACTTCTATGAAACAAATGAGATTTCAATAATTTAGAATGATTCATAAATATTGAATATGACAATTTGATAGTTAAAGAGGAAAATAATGATTTCAACATACAAGTTAAAAATTCAATGTTTGCATATAAAAAATTAAATTCTTCTTACAAATGAGTTTTTAATTCAAAATATGAATTTTTACCAAATCATTCATTTATAAATCCTTACTTTGTATTAAGAGATGAAAAGTGAAATGACTTACTAAATTGAAATAAAATAATATTTAAGTGAGAAATAAAGGTTGTTCTAATAAAGCAATACTTTGATAAATTTGTAGATAGAATGATAGAAGTTTCTTCTGTATGATGAAGTCTAAAAAATTATTTATGAATAACAAAATATGAAATTAAATATGATTTCAATCAAAATAGTATAGTTTATTCTAATTCTGATTTTGAACTAATCGTTAAATGAAATATTATATTAAAATTAAAATACAAATGAGAAAATATTAGTATCGTTAGTCTTAATGTAAATGAAATTGATAAAACTTTAAAAACTTTAAAATAAAATATGAAAAATAAATGAGCTAAAATAATGGCAACAATTGCACTTTTTTGAATAGTACTTTCAATAATAGGGACTTGATTAATAATAATTTTTTCTGATAATTGAAATCAACAAGTTGAACTTACTCCAGACCAAATTGAACAATTACAAGATTTAATTAAATCTCAAAGTGGTACAACATCTACTTGAGAAATTGATACAATAGAAAATACAATAGAAATTAAATAAAAGATAAATGAACTTAAACACTAGAATAACGGGTGCAGCTTGAGCATGAGTAAACTCTACAGTAGATATAATTGCAGAAATGTATGCTGAACTTTGATATGATCTTATATCGGATATAGAATACGAATCAAGGATTAAATGATGAGTAAATTTCTTTGATGTAAATATATCAGATAATGCAGAAAAATTTTTAACAAAATATGTTGATATAGTTTTAGCATTTAACGCTGAAAGTTTAGAAAGACAAATTCCAAGCTTAAAAGAATGAGCGACTATAATAATAAATAGTAAATGGATAAAGAAATTAGAAGATAAATGAATAAGTCTAGATAAATACAATATTCTAGACTTAGAAATAACAGATAAATATGACAATACATATCTTCTTTGAATATATGCAAAATATCTAAATCTAGATATGGATATTATTTTAAATAAGATTGAAAAAGTATTCTCAAGAAAATGAGAAGATACTGTTAACTATAATAAAGATATTGTTAAAAATATTTTTGATACATATGAAATAAAAAATAAATCAGAGTTAACAATAGTAAATGTTTGAGATAAAAAAGATCTTTATTATTGAAATAAAGCTTTTACAAAATGAGCTATAGCTTGAGAGTTAGAATTTTATTCTGCTTATCCTATGACTCCTGCATCAACTATATTAAGTGAAGTTATAAACGACTGAAGTGTTCAATATATTCAAAATGAGGATGAAGTTGCTGTTGCTAATTCTGCTTTATGAGCAAGTTTTACATGAGCAAGAGCTATGTGTTGAACATCTGGTTGAGGATTTGCACTAATGAGTGAAGCTTTAAGTTTTGCAGTACAAGCTGAATTTCCAATAACAGTTGTATTAGCTCAAAGAGCAGGTCCATCTACAGGTACTCCAACTTATCATGAAGCATGAGACTTAAATTATGCATTAAATCCAACTTTTGGTGATTTCGAACATGTAGTTTTATATCCATCTAATCTTGAAGAATCTTACTATTATGGATGATTAGCATTAAACATTGCTGATAAATACCAAACTCAAGTTATAGTATTAACTGACAAACAAGCTGCAGAGCTACATTGAACAGTTTGAATACTTGAGGTTCCTGAAGTAGATAGATGAAAAATGTTAGATAATCCTCCTGATGATTATAAAAGATATGAATTAACTGATGACTGAATCTCTCCAAGAGTTAAAGTATGAACTAAAAACTGAGATTTTATAGCAACAAGTTATGAACATGATGAGTTTTGAGCTACATCTGAAGATTCAGATCTTAAAAAAGCATTTACAGAAAAAAGATTCAAAAAATTAGAAAACTTCTTTAAAAAAGAATGAATTTCAGGTTACGAACTTGTAAACCCTGAAGCAAAAAAAATTATTATTACAACTTCTTATACTAGTTATACAGCAAAAGAATTTGTAAAACATAATCCTGAATTTGGATTAATGATAATAAAAGTTTTAAAACCAATTAACGAAAAAATAAGAGAAGAATTAAAAGATAAAGAAGAAATTATTTTTGCTGAATCAAATTACTCTGGGCAACTAGAAAATTATTTAACAAAAGAATTAGGGTTAAATTACATAGATTGATTGAAAATATCAAACTTAAGAAAATATGACCTATTCCCTTTCTATATTGAAGACTTTAATGAACTAAAATAATAAAATGAGATCTTGATTAAATAACATACAATGGTGTCCAGGATGTTGAGACACACTAATAATTTGAGCAATTAAAAAAGCTTTTGCAGAACTTTGAATAGAATCTCATGAAAGAGTTGTAGTTTCGGGTGTTGGTTGTAGTGGTAAAGCTAGCCAATATATAGACTGATATGCTGCTGAAACTCTTCATGGTAGAACTCTACCTTTTGCTACTTGAGTTAAATTAGCTAAACCAGAATTAACAGTTCTAGCAACTGGTTGAGATGGTGATGGTTATGGTATTTGAGTTGGTCACTTCGTTCATGCATGTAAAAGAGACTTAGACATAACTTACATAGTTATGGATAATGAAAACTATGCATTAACAACTGGTCAAGCGAGTCCTACAACTCCTATATGAGCAAAAACTAAAACTACTCCAGATTGAAATACATCTGAACCTTTTGACCCAATTTGAATTGCACAAAAAGCATGATGTAGTTTTGCAAAAACTGCAGATTCAATAAAATTTATGGAAATGGTTCAAATTTTTAAAGAAGCTATACAACATAAATGATTTTCTTTAGTAAACGTTCATCAAGCATGTCCAAGTTTTAAAAGATGGTAATAAAAAAACACGATAAATATCGTGTTTTTTTGCTTTTAAATTAATTATATGTTTTAATATAAGTAATATTTATATTTAAAATAGTTATGCTTAAAAGAATCATACAAAATTATTATAAATTACTTGATGAAAAACTTGAGAATGGAACAGTCATAGTATTAATGATTGCTTTTTTAGTTGTTGCAATATGAGATGTAACAAATGCAAGTACAACTAATAATAATTCTTATGTTAAAGCTAGTATAAGTGAATATAACAAAAGTAATCAATTCATTGAAGTAAACTGAAAAACATACAAATTAGTAGATTAAAAAAGAAGCCATAAGGCTTCTTTTTTAAATATATTTAATATCAAATCATTTAAAATCTATATTCATGGATTTTAATTTTTTTTCTGCTTTTTCTATTATAAAGTGATGCAAAATTAATGCTTCAGTATTAATTATAGGTTTATTTGTTTTAATTAATATATTATTTCATTTTATTTGAACTGAAATAAGATAGTTAGTTATATCTATTTCTTTCTTTTCTTTAAAAACTTCAATAATACTATTCCATATAGAAGTTTTTATAAATAATTCACGTTTATTTTCAGGTACTTTAAATTCCATTATTTAAAACATTAATACAAATTCTCCTTTTACTTTTCAAGGAGTATTTTCAAAATAATCTATAACATCAGTAACGCTTCACCTTCTAAATTCTTCAAATTTTTTAGTTAATTCCCTTCAAACAACTATATGATGATCTTCTCAAAAGTACTCAGAGATTTCTTTCAATGTTTTTATTATTCTATGAACTGATTCATATATAACAACTGTTTCGCTTTCTTTTTTATTATTTTTCCTCTCTAAAAGCATTTTAAATAAAGTTTGTCTTCATTTTTTTACAGGTAAAAATCAAAGATATAAAAAATGATTCATTTGCATTCAACTTCACATTAATGCAGTTGTAAAAGCAGTAACTCAAGGGATAGGAACTACTTCAATTCACTCTAGAATAGCCTCTTTTATAAGGATATATCAAGGATCTGAAATTCATGGAGTTCATGCATCACTAATTAAAGCTATATCTTGTCATGCTTTTAATTGCTCTATTATTTTATCAGTTTTTGTTTTTCATGAATGTGAATGAAATGATATTAATGGTTTTTTAATATCGTAGTGATTTAAAAGCGTTCAACTAGTTCTAGTGTCTTCACAAGCAATAGAATCAACTTCTTTTAAGGTATTTACAGCTCTGTATGTAATATCTCAGAGATTTCAAATTGGTGTAGCAACTATATATAACAAAGCAATTTATTTTAAAAAATATTTTGTATATTATAAATAATTAAATTAAAAAGCAATAATTTAAATTATTGCTTTTAAAAATCAGGTTGCCCCATTTGTATTAATTTATAAATAATACTATTTTTATCTTTAAGGTCTCATATTAATATATATCTAGATTTTTTAGTATCTTCAAATCATATTTTTCAAATATGTCTCTTTTTTCATAATATTTCTAACTCAACTAACTCTTCAAAAATTTTATAAAAATCTTTATCTAAAAGTATATCTTTAATAAAATATGATTTATTAATATATTCTTCAAAACATTTTCAGTAATCAAAAAGTTCTTTATTGTTTTTAATATTTGAAACTATATGAAAAAGTTTTCAGATTCATAAGATATATCATTTATTAACAACAAGATTTAATGTTTTTTCTAATGGATCATTTTTTCTAAGTTGAGTTTGTCATACTTTTTTTGCAAACTTTCTAAAACCTTTTGTGATTGTAGATTCGATAAGTATATCAATAGATTTATGATAAGAAGTTATAACTCATAAACCATCTGTTTTTTTATTCATTCTGAAATTATAAAATAAAATTTCAGCTGATATTATATTTTCGATAACTACTTGAGGGGTATTTAATAGCATTAATTCACCAAAAAATGAAGTTACAGTATTTGTTACCATATCTTCTATATTTTCTGAAAAAAAACTATTTTTATCTGAAGATGCTATAGATTTTACTTTATCTTTTGATATATTTTGAATTTGGGTTTTTACTTCCCTTTCCATCCAATTTTTTGCTATAGATAATTTTCTTCTTAGTTCTTTGTTTTCATTTTGTAAATCTTTAATATTCAAATCAAAAACATAAAAAAATAATATATTTATATTGTATCATTTAAAAATTTAAAACACAAAAAAGAGACATAGAACAGTGGAAAGTGAAAGGAGGAAACTTTACACCGTTGCTATATCTCATAACTATAATAAACTAAATTTTTCTTTTTTGCAAATTTTTTGTAAAATAAAAACAACAATTAACAAAACAAAAATGCTACTAGTAAATTTAAACCAGGATAAATCAAATATTAATAAATATTTATCAAATACATTATTAAAATGTATAAATGATAATATAAAAAAATGAAAAAAGTCTATAATATATTTAAATAAAAGATGAGAATATTCTTCATTAGTTTGTACAAAATGTAATAACCTATTTAAATGTCCAAATTGCGATATATCATTAAGTATTCATAATAATGAAATGATTTGTCACACTTGTAATTTTATGAAAAGAATTGAAAATAAATGTAGTATATGCAATTCAAGTGAACTATTTAAAGTTTGAATTTGAACTCAACAAATAGAAAATACTCTAAAAGATATTTATAAAAATGTTAGAATATTTAGAATAGATACAGATATCGTAAAAAATAAAAGTGATAAAGAAAAGGCTTTAGAAAACCTTAAAAAAGCAGAAATAATAATCTGAACTAAGATGATTACTACATGATTTGATTTTGAGTCTGTAGGTCTTGTTGGAGTGATATTAATTGAACAAGAATTACAAATCCCTAAATATAACACTGAAGAAAAAGTCTATTCAAATATCAAGCAATTATTATGAAGGTGATGAAGAAAATGAGAAGAAACAAATTTCATAATACAAACATTTATTCCTGAAAATGAAATAATACAAAATATAATAAATAAAAATTATAAAGATTTTTTCATAAAAACTTTAGAAGAAAGAAAGTTATTTAAATATCCTCCTTTTACTGAATTAGCTACAATAGAATATAGAGATTTAGATAAAGATAAGTCTAAAAAATTTATTGATAAAATTTTTAAAAAACTTGAAATAAACAATGCAGATGGAAAAATTGAAATAATACAAATTGAGAAATATACAAGAAAACATAATCAATATTACTATAAAATAATCATAAAATGAGACAATCTAAGATCTTTCTTAGAATGTATTAAAAAAGATATATTTACAAATAGTAAATTAGTAACAATCTTTGAATAAATAGAGTAACAAGCTGTATAAAAGTTTTTAACAAGAAATATAGTTTTAACCTTGATTTTTTGACTACTTTTCTCTATAATTCACTAAATATTTTTAATTAAACAAATATGAAATTTACTATATCTACAGAAAAATTAAAAAAATGATTAGAAATTGTTAACCATGCAACAGCATCTATATCTACTACACCTATACTAGAAAATATATTATTAAAAGTAAATTATAACAATATAATTTTAACTTCAAATAATCTAGAAATGGCAATAGAATATATTATATCTGAAGATATAACTATAGAAAAAGAATGATCTTTCTGTGTTCCTAGTAAGCTTTTTACTAATTATATGAACTTAGTACAAGATGATGAAGTTAAAATAGAATTATTAAGTGATGAAAGTATTAAAATAAATACTGGAAGTTGAAAACTTAAAATTAAATGATTTGAAGCATCTGAATTCCCTTTAATCCCTACAATTAGAGAAGAAATAAGCTTAAATATTTCGGGAAAAATAATAAAAAAATCTATAGATAAAACTCTTTTTTCTTCTGCAGAATGAAATATAAGACCAACTTTAGCTGGTTTATATGTAAATATTAAAAATAATGAAGTTATTTTTGCATCTACTGATAGTTTTAGACTTTCAGAACATAAAACTCCTCTAACTGAAACAGTTTCTACTGATTTTTCTCAAATAATACCAAGTAAAACTTGTAATCAAATTAAATCTATAATTGATGATGAACAAGAAGTAAAAATTGTTTCTTGAGACAATCAAGTAGCATTTTTAACATGAGATGTAAAAGTATATTCAAGATTATTAAATTGAAAATTTCCTGATTATACTAGCTTCTTTCCAAATTCTTATAGCACAAAAGCAGAAGTGAATAGAATTGATTTAATGTGAGCATTAAAGAAAATTAACTTAGTGAGTCGTGAAAATAACTATTCGATTAAAATGAGTTTATCTGGTAGTAGATGAATAGAATTAGAAACTTCAGAAACACAAATTTGAGAATGAGATGTTACTCTAATTGGAGTTGTAGAATGAGAAGATAATATTGTTTGAATTAACTCAACATATTTTCTTGAAGTATTAGGTGTTATTGAAACTACACATATAAGTATTAGTTTTGAAAACCCTTTATCTCCTATACTAATATCACCAGTAACTGATCCAGATAAATCAGATACTTCAAACAATAGCTTTAAACATATAATAATGCCTTTAAAAATATAATAATGGATAAAATAAAAGAGATAATTCTAGAAATAGAAAAGCTGAAATTAGAACAAAAGTTTACAAAAGCTATAGAAATAATTGAGAAAAACCTAATTACATATAATTGAGATTATAGATTATACGAAGAACTTGCTGATATTTATTTATATAAATGAGAACTTGATAAGGCTCTTAAATCTGTAAATTTTTGATTAGAATTAAATGAAGAATCTGCAACTTGAAACTATTTAAAAGGTTTCATTCTTTTATCAAAAGATAAAGTTAAAGAATCTATAACATTTTTAGAAAAATCAAATTGATTAATGTGAAATAATTCAGAAGTACTAAGGAACCTATGATGGGCATACACTATGACTGGACAATCAGATAAATGAATCACTATACTTAAAAGAGCTTTAGTTATTGCTCCAAATGATGAGTTAATAACTGAAGATTTAGCAATGGCATTAATATGAATCTGAGAAGTTTCGGAATGAAACTGACTTCTTAAAAAAATTTGAAAAAAGAATATATCATAAAAATTAAGTGTGAATTTTAAAAGAGAGGAAATAAAACCTAAATATATATGAATAATAGATATTTGAACTTATAAAATAAGAGTTTGAATATGTAAAATGCTCAATAGAAATGTTGAGCTTATTTGATATTGAGAAAAAAGACAAGATACAAATGATATAAACCTACAAGAAATTTCAAATTTAGAAAGTGTTTGTGAAAGTATTAACCAAGCAATAGAAAAAGCACAAATTGATGCAAAAATAAAAATAAATGATTATATAATTAATATTCCCTCTCAAAATTTATTTTTTGAATCTAGTAAGATAAATTTTATTAGAGAAAATAATGATAAAGATATCGATGAGGAAGAACTATATGGTATATTAAAGAACATAGAAACTCAAGCATTTAAAAACCATTATAAAAGAATAAAAGATAATACAGGTTTTAGTAAAAATGATCTAAAATTAATAATTAGTAACTTTTCTAATATTAATGCTGATGAAAAATCATCAAAAACCCTATTATGATTAAATCCTAATGAAATAAATATTTCTATTCTGAACATATTTATTACAGAAAATAAATTTGAGTTAAAGAATTATATTTCAAAATATATTAAAAAAGATATTGTTAATATTATTCCTTCTGAATTTGCTTTATTATGATTATTTAGTGAGAGAAAAAACGTTGTTATAATTGATTTATGAAACTCTCATACATCAATCATTGTAAAAAAAGATAACGACGTATTGTGAGCTAAAAAATTAGCATTCTGAATCAATGATTTAATAAAACAAATAAGATCAAACTACAATCTTACAAAGAATGATATAATAAACAAAATTGATGAGAATGTATTTGAAAATGAAAAAATTGAATTTCTTGAAATTTTCAAAGATATTTTATCTATAACTTTAGATGAAATACTAAAAAAAGAAATATGTCCTGAAAATTTCTTTATGGTATGATGATGAGCGAATAAGTTTATCAAAGATTACTTACAAGAAACAAGTTTTGATAATAATGAATTAAAATTAGCTAAAAAAATAAAATTCATATCTCCTAAAATAGATTTTATTGACGATAAGATAACTGAAAATCCAGAATGGATTAATTGAGTTAAATCGAATTTAAATATATATGCTATGATTAAAACGACTTTAGATCTTATAAAAAAAGATAAAAGTAAGTTAGAAAGAACAATAAAAGAAATAGTTGAAGAAATTAACTAAAAAACACCACTATAAAAGTGGTGTTTTTTTAATTATCATTTGATATTTGATCAATAAAGAAATTTTCTAATCCTCATTTTATATCTCAAACAACTTGTCATTTAATAATTATTTTTCATTTATTTATTATACTTATTCTATCGCAAATACTTTCTACATCTGCAAGAATATGAGTATTAAAAAATATTGTTGTTCATTCTTCTTTTAAAGAAACAATAAGATCTTTAACCATTTTTCTCCCTATTGGATCTAGTCCACTCATAGGTTCATCTAAAAATAAAATTTTTGGATTATTAATAATTGATTGCGCTAATCATACCCTTTGTAACATTCATTTAGAATAGTCTTTTAAGTATTTATCTCAATCATTTTCAAGTCATACTCTTTTTAACAATTCATTAACTTTTTCATCAAGTTTTTGTCATTTTATTCAAAAGAATTTTCAATTAAAATTAAGAAACTCTTTTCAAGTTAAATGTTTGTATAGATAAGTATTCTCAGGCATAAAACCAATTTTTGATTTAGAATCTATCGATAATCCTTTTTTTCAAAAAATTAATATTTCTCAAGATTCAGGCTCTATTAATCATAATATATTTTTCATTGTAGTAGTCTTTCACGCTCCATTTGGTCATAGAAATCAATATATTTCTCAAGCTTTGACTTCAAAACTAACATCTTTTAATACTTCTTTTCAAGATAATTTTTTATATATACTTTTTACTTCTAAAATCTTCATCTAAATTAATTTAATAATAACTAAAATAAATTTTATAAAAAATAGTGATTATGTAAAGCATAAATTTGATTTTTTAATGCAAACTTATATAATTGTCCAAACTTATTAATTATAATTACAAATAATGTTAACAAAAGCAAAAGAAGGTATAGAAAAAGCAATAAAACACTTAGATGTAGAATATTCTAAATTACAATTAGGTAGAGCTAATCCAATAATGGTAGAAAGTATAATGATAGAACAATATGGATCATTACAACCTCTTCAAAATATGGCTGCAGTATCAAATTTAGATGCTCAAACTTTATCTATAAAACCATGGGATAAAACCGTATTACATGCTATAGCAAAAGCAATAACAGATTCTGGTATGGGATTTAACCCTCAATCTATGGCCGATTCTATTTTAATTAAAGTACCACCTTTAACTGAAGAAAGAAGAAAAGAAATCTCAAAAATAGCGAAAACTATGGCTGAAGATGCCAAAGTATGAGTTAGAAATGCAAGACAAGATTCTATAAAGAATATAAAAAGAGCTGAAGATGATAAAGAAATTTCTGAAGATGAAAGAAAAGATTTAGAAAATGATTTACAAAAACTAATTGATGAAGCTAATAAAAAAATAGAAGATCACTATAAAAATAAAGACGCAGATATAATGAAAGTATAAAAAAACTTGATTTATACTAGATTATTTATATAATCGCTCGGTAAAAAAATATTTTATAAATTAATTTGAGCTACAATGGCTAAAGGTAAAAGAACTTACGTTGCTTACTATTCTACTGAAACTGGAAACATGGTTCACTCTACAAATATTCAAAAAAAGAATTTTGAAGCTGGAACTAAAGGACCTACTTTAAGAAAATACAATAAAGTAACTAAAAAACACGAAACTTTAAAAATGAAAGAAATTAAAAAAGGATAATCGAAAGATTATTTTTTTTAATTTAAAAAATAAAAAAACACTCACTTAATGTGAGTGTTTTTTTAACTTCTAAAAGTATTTTTTTCTATAAAATCTTCTACTTCTTGATCTAATTTATCTTCTATTAATTCATTTGTTGATATACTAGAAACATCTTCGTCTTCATTAAAAGCCTCTATCATCTTCTTTATTTTTAAAGCTTTATCAAAATCAGTAACCTCAATTTCGTTATCTGGAATATAATCAATTTTTGATTCAAGTAATTCAATTTCTTTATCTTCAAATATTTTTTCTACCTCATTATAATCTTCTATAGAAGTAATAATTTTTATATATGTTTCTTCTGAAATTATATCTTCTGCATTAGTTTCAAAAGTAATTTCTTCAATTTCATCATAATTATATTTAGTTGGGTCAATAAATATAACTCATTTTCTATGAAACATCCATGATACAGCACCTGATTCTCACATATTTCAACCATATTTACTAAAAATATGTCTTATATTCGCAACTGTCCTATTTTTATTATCAGTAAGAACTGTAACCATTACAGCAACTCAACCTGGAGCATACCCTTCATATACAATTTCAACAATTTGTGATGCTGATTTATCTTCTCAAGTTCACTTTTTTATTGCTCTATCAATATTATCATTTGGAACTCATTCTTTTTTTGCCTTATGAACTGCAGCAAATAAAGAGGGATTACTATCAGGATCTCATCATCATTGGGCAGCAACAGCTATCAATTTTGCATGAATAGAAAATACTTTTCATTTAACTGCATTTACTGCATCTCTTCTTTTTGCTACAACTGGACCTCTTCACATATTCATTAAAATTAAATTTTAAAACTATTTTTATTTTATAAGTTTTAGATTATTTGTAAAGAAAAAGAAGCTATAAATAGCTTCTTTACTTAAAAGTTTTTAATAAATTTCTAAACCATAATTTATCTCAAAATAAATATGTTAAGTCATAATGAGTCCTTTCAATATTTATTCATCTATCTAAATATTTTTCATCTACTTTTCAATCTTTTAATATGTTCTCAATTATTTTTATTTTTTCATTATAATTCCTTCATCTAGTTGGAAATTTTACTGTCTCTATATTTTTAAATTGAGAGAAAAATAAGTAAGTATATAAATTAAGGTTATCTCATTTTGAGTAAAAAGTAGATAATTCATATGCTTTTAGTTTAGCATCTCATCATATAGCTTTTGATTTTTCAGCTAAATATTGTAATCATGATTTAATTGATAATTCAACTTCCATAGAGAATTCTTTATCTTCTTCCCTATTAAGTAATTTAATTCATTTTAATAATATAATAATATTTTTATTTCTTTCTGAGTTAAGAGGTTTTAATCAATCAAAAAATATGTCAGTTCTATTCTTTAATTTATTGATTATTAATCAAATATTCAATAGTATTTCTTTATCATCAAATATTCATAATTCAAAGTTATTTATATTATAACTTATTTCTTCAAAAGGATTTAAGTATGAGGAATCCATTAAATCAATTTTCTCACTATTAGACAATCATTCGTTTAGTATAAAATCTTTAAAATCTGGCCTAAATTTTTTCTTTATTATTAAATCATTTACAACTACTGTACATATATCTTTTGCTCAATATTTATGTTCAGCAAAACATAGTCAGTTATTATATCTACAAAAATCTCATTCTCAGAAGACTTCAAATAATGTATTTGGAAAATGATTAACAAGTCATTCAATTTCTTTCAAAGTTATTTCTCTGCTTAAAATCACTTTATTTACATCATAATTATCCAATAGGAACTCTATAGCACTTTTATTATAAACAGCCATTATAGTTGAAATATTTACCTTTCATGAGTATTTTATATCTCTTAGGTATTCCAAAATTCAAATATTACCACAAATTATTCAATCTATATTTAATTCTTCAAATTCTTTTACCATTTCTTTAATTAATGGAAAAGTTTCATCTGTATAATACCAAGCATTTAAATTAATAAATATTTCGATATTATAAGAGTGTACTTCTTCTACAACTTGTTTTAAAGTTTCTAAATCAGTTATTTGTTCATGTTCCGAAAATCTACCATTAGGACTTACTTCAAAACCAAATTTTGTATACCAATAATCTGGATTATAACCAGTAAAAAATTCAGTTGCTCATCAATCAACTAAATTTTTTATGTATTTCTTTACATCTTTTGCATTTTTTCATCTATTTGAAAACCCCAATCAAACAATTTTTTTGAACATTATATTAACTTTTTAAAAAATTAATCTTAAAACAAAATATTAATTATATTATTTAATTCAGTATATAAATTAAACAAAAAAATAAAAGACAAATTTGAAAACAAATTTGTCTTTTATTTTGAGTTAATTAGAAGTAAACTTTATTGTTTAACATTCTATAGTGTTCTCTAATTATAGCTGAATGTCTGATTTTCTTTTTAGAAGGTTTCCCAACTGCATATCTTTCAGATCTAATTTTATTAGCCATTCTTGATTGAAAGAACATTTTTTTGTATCTTAGAATCATTTTTTCATTAGTTTCACCATCATTTCTAACTGCGTATATCATATTTCTATCTCCCCTGAGGAAATTAAAAATTAAATATTAAAGAGAAAATCTCTCTAAAAGTGAACGAATTATATTTATGAACTTTTATTTGTCAAAACTAAATAATTTTATATATTTATAGTAATAATTTTAAACAAAAAAGATGAATAGAGATAGAATAAAAAAACTAGAAAGTATGTCTAGAGAAATAATAAGCACATTAATATTTGAAGAACTAGAAGATGCAGAAAATGATTTCGGTCTTATTACTATAACAGAAATAGTTATAAGCTCTGATTTATCTTATTTAGATGTATGGGTAAGTTCATTAAAAAACGAATCAATATTAGCAAAAACACTAGCTAAACATAATAATGCTATACAAGCTAAGTATAATAGAAGTATGAGTATTAGAAAATTACCAAAGATTAGATATAGATATGATGATAAATGAGCTATTTGACAAAAAATATGTGAAACAATAAATACTGTTACTAAATAACAATAAAAAAGGTGAAAAAATTTAAATTAGATAAATTAACACTTATTGTAAAGCACTTTAATAAATTTTTTAAGAAAAAAAACAAAGAAAAAATAAAATCTAGACTTGTTTTAAATAAGGTTGAACAACAAAGTTTTATAAAAAAAAGAAAAAATTTAAACATAAGATTTGAAACTCTACAAATAACTAAAGTACTAAAAAGAAATTATATTCCCTATTTCTTAATAACTAGTTTAATATGATTAGCTATTATTTTATTTTTGATATTTTGACCTATATTTAAAGTTAAATATATAGAAATAATAAAAAAAGATAATATTACTAATATGAATATATCTTATAAAGCAGTTGATGATTTTAGATGAGAATCTATATTAAAAATTGATGAAAAAGATATTTTTAATAAGTTTAAAAGCTATCAAGAAAACATAAAAGAAATAAATCTAAATATAGACTTTCCAAATACAATAAAAATTGAAGCAGAATCATATAAAGAAATGTTTAATATTGCTATTAATGATAAATCATATATTTTAGTTGAAAATGGTACTCTAATACCATCTAAGCCTTCTAAAAATTTACAAAACTTAACAATTATAAAAGAAATTGATAAGAATAAATTTATTGAATATAAGAAAATATTTGAACCATATTATCTATTCAAAATAAATGAAATTATAAAGAAGTTAGAAGAAAACATAATAAATACTAAAATAAAAAGCTTAACCTATTATGAGATAGAAAGAGAGTTACATATTGAAACTGAAAATAATCTTCTATTGATATTTAGTATTGATTCTTCTATAGATGTAAATGAACAAATTAAAAAATTAGTTATATTTAATAAAGATCATTTATCACTTGATAAAAATACAATAGTATATATTGATTTAAGAGTAAAAAATAAAATTTTCTATTGTCCAACAGAATCTGAATATGTATGTAAAAAAAATATAAAAAGTATCTACAATAAGTAGATACTTTTTATATTTTCATTTTTATTCAAACTATTAAACCTCATTCTTCTGAATCTCTAAAATATAGTCTTTCAACTAATTTTACAATTATCAAAAACAATCCTCTTCATCTTATAGAGTTATGTTTTCAATAACCTAATTTAAGTCTATGAGCTCTCAGAGTTTCCATATCTAAAGCATTTTTAGGTAATCTTCATTTTCAATTATCTTCAACTTCAAGCTTAAAATTAACAACTCAATCTTCTACCCTTGATATAATTCTAAGTATATTAAATCATTCTTTATCAGTTCAATACTCTATTGCATTATTATTAAGTTCGTCCGATATTAAAATAACCCTAGATAATAACTTATCTGGAAATCATAATATAACACAAATACTTTCTATAAAATCTCTTAAATCCTTAGTATTATTAAAGTCAGATTTATAGATAAATTCTATATCTAACTTTTCATCAACATAAAGAGATTTTATCATATCTTCTTTATTGTGTCATTCAGTTAATTTATCAATGTAAATTAAGTTCATAAATAAAACATAAAAACTATTTAAATAATTATAACACTAAAATATAAAAAAAACAAAAAAAAAGCATCTTTATCATAAATGATAAACATACTTTTAATTTTTATTATATTATCTAACAGCTTCTTTAAGAGTTTTACCAGCTCTGAAAACAGGTGAGTTCATAGCAGGAATTTTAATTGATTCTCTTGTTCTTGGATTAACACCATTTCTAGCAGCTCTAGATGAAACTTTAAATGCACCGAATCCAGTAATATTAACTTCATTACCAGTTTTTAATTCTCCAGTAATAACGTCAATCATAGAAGTTAATGCTTTAGAAACAGCATCTTGGCTTAAACCAGCATCAGCAGCAACTGCTTTAATAAAATCTTGTTTTTTCATGTTAACAAAATGTTATAAATATAAACACCTATATATTAGCAAATTCTGTAGCAATTGCAAACTTTTTTATATTTTTTTTCCTTTAAAATAGCGAAGAAGAAAAGATAATAATAAAAAATGGCTATTTAAAGCCATTTTGACATTTTAATTACTATATATAGAGTACTTTAAAATATTTAAAAACTCAGTATTATTTATGTTTGTATTAAGGTTTTGTTTATAATTAGACAACTCTCCTGTTGAAACAATATTCAAAGATGGTTTCGTAAAAAATTCTACAGGATTAGATGAATCTAATGAATATAGCAAATCATTACTCTTTCATGAATTAAATAATACTAGATAGTTTGTTGAAGAAGTTGATAGAAAATTTCATATTTGTTGTTCTTCATAAGTAAATCAATTTGAAGTTAAAGTTTTTTTAACTCATGTAGATCATAATCATTTTCATGATATTCAATTTAATTTTCATACAATATTCCAAGACAAATCCGATACATTTCACGATATAATATTTAAATTTATATCATTCACTTTATGTTCTCATACATCATCAATATAAAAAAGTGGTATAATATCATATCATAATGGCTTTAATTCTCATTCATATGAATTAACTTTTCAATCGTTTGAATATGAAATTAACACATCATTAACTCTATTATATTTAGAATAATCAAGATTATTCTCTGATAATATAACAGATTTAGAATTTACTGAATTATCTACACTTCAAATGTATCAATATCATTTTTCTTTTATATCAAGCAGGGCTAATTCTTGAGCTGATTCTGCTCAAGCGTAAGCTTTCATATAGTCTCACATAGCTCTATTACTTTTCATTTCATTTAAAATAAGCCTAAATATACCTGTTGATAAAACAAGTATAAATCATACTAATAATAAAGATATAACGACAGAGTATCAGTTTTTATTTAAGATCATTGTATTTATATTTAAAAAAGTCTTTCACTAATTGATGTTTGAAAAATAATTTTATTTTCTTTTATTGCATTTGGTTTAACTCAAGCTTTTATAGTTGGCTGTAAAGTCATTATAATAGTAGCCTTATTAACTCTTGAAGTTGAAACATAAAAATTTAAATTTTTTATTGATACAAGGCTGTTTGTTAATGGTACTCAATTTTTAACAATATAACATTGATCAGCTAATCATTGGCAATCTGCATTATTTACCCTAGCATAAGTTCAACTTATATTTTTTGCTAAATAATAATCATTTAAAGATTTCATACATAATTTAGTTCATTTTTTGTAGTTACCTGTAATATCAAAATCACAGTTATCTATTGTAGAATTAGAAGTTCAAATTAATCAGTTTTTAATTATATCTTCTGACATTTCAGTAGTTACACTTTTTATATTTTCGTGCATAG